>Ga0209728_1000277_pt1 | contig 46691 bp, 73 predicted proteins | sample RifGroD1_FD_183997 | JGI IMG/M metagenome (GOLD analysis project Ga0209728, IMG submission 183997) | Groundwater microbial communities from Rifle, Colorado, USA - Groundwater D1 (SPAdes) (version 2) | ecosystem: Environmental > Aquatic > Deep subsurface > Groundwater | place: Rifle, Colorado... | reverse complement strand
CGATCTCCGGATATAGAACCACCACAGGAAACCCCCGAAGAAAAAGCAAGGCGCGAGAGATATGATAGATTATATGGTAATTAGGTGATTAACATATGTGTGATATATGCGGAGATCGCGGAATAGTGCAGGTAGAAGGTACAACCTTTAAAATCTGTGATTGTATGATAAAACGCAAAATCCTAAACAAATTCAAGGACAGCAAACTATCTAAGCAAATGCTATCAAGTTCCTTCGCTAACTTTAACTATGACTACTATAAAAAGAACATAGTTTATATCAAAAAGGCGGTTCAATTAGCGCAGGACTTCGCTAACTCGGTAGTTAATGGACAAGCAACCGATGGACTAATGCTTACCGGACGAGCAGGCCATGGGAAAACTTACTTGGCCTGCTGTATAGCAAACGTACTTATCCGTAAAAACATAGCAACCCTTTTCACCGTAGTACCGGACCTGTTAGACCAGATAAAAAGTACATACAACAAGGGCGAAGGTAAACCGGAGTACAACGAAAAGGATCTGCTCGATACTGCGAGAGAAGTACAGGTGTTAATACTTGACGACCTGGGGGCGCATCAATACACAGAATGGGCGCAGGGTAAATTATTCACTATTTTAAATCACAGAATTAACTTTAACCTGCCGACGGTCATAACGACTAACCTTGACTTAAAGGATATGGACAAGACAATTGGTGAACGTGCAGCTAGTAGGATTATTCAACTCTGTCAACCGATAAAGATTGAGGCAGACGACGACATTAGGATGCAGAAAAGACTTGCTAAGTGGAATGATGCTACTTAACCACGTCCCGACCAACCGCAAACAGTAGAAGTTATCTGAATATAGGAGGATTGTTATGGAACCAATAGTTAAATACCATTGTCCGGTGTGTGATAAAGAATACGACACACCGGAAGAAGCGGAAAAGTGTTTTGTGCCGTTACATTTAAGATTTAAGCAGGGAGATATATTCTCTTTTGATTATGGCGCACCATTGATGGTTATGTCGGTACTTAGTGAAACTGCAAGGAGTATTTCGGCGCAAAGGATACCGGAGTTTTTAAAGGCTGAAAATAGAATATCTAGGTCGCAGTTTGAAAGAGGAAGTTACATCGGTTCCGGTTTATGTTCCGCTAAAAAATACCCTCTCGAAGATGCTAAAAAGTTAGTTAGCGACTTACGCCGCAGGTTGAAAAATGCCGAGAAGTTTTTGGAAATGGTTAAGAAGATGTATGAGGAGGAAAACAAATGAGAACATGCCATATCAACGCATCGCCTGACCAGATTAAACAGATAGCGGAAACTATCAAGGGTGCTAATCCCGACAGTCTTTTGGTATTGCCGATTATCAATCCTATCAGTACCTATTCACCGACTAAGAAGAAAAAGTATCACAGAATAACCGTTGAAATAGTGATACCGGAGGATGCTTTAAAGAGTGCAAATGCCCTTACTGATTTCGGAGTTTTCGCTGTACTGCGGATACCTGAGAAACATATTTCAGAGCAGTATTTGACTGATAAGAAGAAGGAGGATACCGCAAATGCCGAAACAAAAACGCCACAAACAACCTAAACTGAAAATTATCGTTGACCTACCTAACGATGGCAACCGGAAATGGTACGACGAGAAGTACCGCAATATGTTCAAAGATCGCAGGGGAGTTTTGCTGCACGATTACCGGGATGGTATGTCGCCTGGGTATTGCGTGGCAGCGGTGGAGGTAGTGAGTTGAAACCGAAAGTGGTAAGCATATTCTCAGGTGGTGGATTTTTAGATATAGGATTTATGCAGTACTTCAATATTCTTCTTGCTTATGATACGGACCCGAAAGCAGTTAAAGCATACACTGATAATATCGGTCATCATGCTTGGTGCATTGATGTTACTAAGACAAGTTTTAAGAGTATATCCGGTGAGATTGACGGTTTAATAGGCGGTCCACCATGTCAAGATTATTCACGGGCGGGCAGGGGCGCAGGAGAAACCGGAGATAGAGGTAAGTTTGTTTATGACTATCTCAATAAGATTGACGAGTTAAAGCCAAAATGGTTTTTATTTGAAAATGTCAAGGGACTTGTGAGTAAGAAACATATAGACACTTTTAACAACTTGCTGCAAGAGTTTGATAATTTAGGTTATGCGGTAAGTTGGAAAGTGCTTAACGCCTGGCATTATGGGGTAGCGCAGAACCGCGAAAGAGTGTTCATTGTCGGCATACGGAAGGATTTGAATATTTCCTTTGAGTGGCCAGAAATGATACCCGAGAGCGAGCGCAAGGTACTAAGGGATGCTATAGGTGAATTGCCTGCCCTGCCTAACAATGAAGTTAAAGTGATAAACGAAAAGGCAATAGAGGGTTACGAAAGACGTTATGGTAGTAGTAAAATGGGCGCATTTAGTTTCAGAGTGAATGAATGGAATAAACCTTCGCCAACCATTCAAGGAAGGATATTTAACGAGGGTAAGGCATTTGTGCATCCTGAGTTATGCGAAGGTCAATACAGACGTTTCACTGTTCGCGAGTGCATGAGAATACAATCTATTCCCGATTGGTATGTTTTTGACGATAGCATTAGTTTATCAGCGCAGTACCGCATAGTCGGAAATGGAGTGCCGTGTTTGCTTGCTGGGAAACTAGCAGGTCAGATAGTTAAATGCTTGTACTATAATCCAAAATAACAGCAGTAGCGACCCTATACAGCGACGTAAAACTACAGGACATGCTTTTATACCTGTTGTCGTGAATGGGGAGTAGGAGGGGGTTTAAGATGAATTTTTCTAAAGGTGATAATAAATTCGGCATGGATACTAAAACGCCAACCCTGAGCGCAGCGAGTAGGGCAGACAGCAGAAAAACAACCACAAGGGTATTGACGGATGATGAAATAAACTATGTCCGAGAAAATACCGGCAAAATACCGTTGCAGGATATTAGCAAGGAACTGCATATTTGGTCGGAGGATCTAAAGATGCTCTGTAAAGATGTAGTTGAAATAAAGAAACGTCCCAATAAGGGCGCTCCTAAATACGTAGTGCCGAAGTTTACCGGAAAAAGTTCCCATGTTTCGAAGGGGAATGTCAAGAAAAAACCGGAGCAGGTCAAGCAGCGAGTTAGTCAGAAAATGTTTGAAAGGTCAATAGAAGAATGTTTTGTAAATCCGATAGTGAAGGTGAGTATTGAAACCGGACAAGTCCTGTACGAAAGGGACTGTCTATGACTACAGGTGACACGGTAAAAGTTGTCAGGATGCCGAAAGGAACTCGTAAGACTAAGCATAAATTTACCGTTGGAGATATTGGCGAGGTTAGAAATATGTACGGCAAACGTGCTTACGTGTGGTTTGATGTTGGCATGAGCGCATCTATCAGCGTGAGAAATTTGGAGGTGGTTGGTGGTGGGGAGAACAGGGGCAAGAATTAGGAGGTTGGAAACGCTTACTGAAATTACGGGCAGGATGCTTGATAAACAGAACGACATAAATTTAGGTAGTAAGAAGGTTTTTGACGACATACTTGCAAGACTGACCATTGCTGAGGAATTGCAGGACGTTCTATTTGTTGATGTTGAGGCACTAAAGCAAAGTAACTTTGACTGCCATATTAAGTTGCTGAGCAAGGACTTGGACGAGGCGCAGGCAATTATCGACAGACTGCAAAGCACCGCATGGCGAAGGTTTTGCCGATGGATACGTCTACTGTTTACGGTATGATGTTGCTGGATATAGGAGGGTATATGGGCAGAAAAGTAAGTAGACCAAAACAGGACAGGCAGACACTTTATGACGAGTTTAAGAGTGCTGCTGAGAAAAATTTACCGGAGAAGGGGGAGAAGTAAATTGTTAAAACCGACAATTTTAACTTGTTTCGATATACCGGAAGTTTGGTATAGGTCGCTTTCGGAACTATACCATGCTCATAGTGGCGGCGAAAACAGGGAATATCTTGTGCAGCATGGAAGTTTTGAGAATCAGCATAAACGCAGGGAACTTGACTATCTTATGGCGGTTATTACTAATCCAGGACATAGACCATATGTGCCAGTTATTCCAGAAGGTTTAAGTATTGCACCGCCAACTGATGCGGAAAGTATTGTTAAATATTTCGTTAACTATATCATGGGTGTTGAGATTGCCGAAAATGAGCAATACACCTATGGTAGCAGAATTAATGTTAGTTTGCAGAAAGTTGTTGATATACTGAAAGAAACTCCAAACACCAACCAAGCAATTATTCAAGTAGGGCAACCTGACGACATTAACCTGCCGGACCCTCCCTGCCTGAGAATGATAGATTGCCGAATTAAAGACGGTATGCTATATTTCATAATCTACTTTAGGTCGTGGGACATATTTGCCGCATTGCCTGAGAATCTTGGAGGGTTGCAACTCTTAAAAGAGTACATGGCGGCAGAAATTGGGGTAAGGGATGGCGGCATGATAATTTCCTCTAAGGGCGCACACGTTTACGACTATGCCTGGGAGCAGGTTAAACAGTTGGTTAGGTTTAGGGATAAGACAGATCCCATCAGCATAAACAACCCCGACGAAGGAGCGATTGATTAATGGATAACAAATTTATGCCGATTGCGGTTAAAATTGCTGAATTGGTCAAAGAGAAAAACCTTGCTTATGGTGATGCAGCAGGTAAGTCTATTGACTACTTAAAACTTCTTTATCCTAATGGAATACAACCAGAACAGTATCAAGATATGCTACTTCTTGTTAGGGACTTTGATAAGTCTATGCGTATAGCAACCGACAAGGATGCTTTAGGAGAAAATCCTTGGGGTGACAAGATGGGTTATGCTTTGTTGGCTGTAGAGTTGGGAAGTCGCGACATTTTAAGAAAATGTGATGTTTGTCTTAAATCCGTAGATGATAATTGTATTCTTGATTCACAGAAAATTATAGAGTGTCGTGCAAATAACTTCTGTTATTGGGAGGGTTAACATGAACTATAACTTCCCTAAAATATGTTACGCCGACACCAACAACAACTTCCAGCAGGCAATGCACGCCGTTTCTGAGGCAGACGAAGTTGTTAAAACCAGAAACACAGCCGAATTGGACATGGAAATGGCGGATCTCTTGCACTCATGCGAAACATATTTCCGTATCCGAGAGCGCGACGGTGCCGATGTTGACGAGATATTTGCCGAGGTTGTGGAGAAAAACACAGTCAGGGACTACTACAAATGATCGCAAAATGGACATGCGAGTGCGGAAAGGAAAATCAGGCCAACTTATTCTCGCCGGGAGCAACGACAGTAAAATGCTCCCGGTGCTATGATGATCACATCATGGAGATAAAAACTACCGTAACTAAGTTGGATTTTGGGAGGACTGCTGTTAATTTTGAATGTGTGTGGGTTGATAAATGGTAGGAGGTTTTTTAATGGCTAAAGTTGTGGACGAAAGAACTGAGAATCGCGTATTTGTAGCTAGAGTTGGCGACATGGTTGTGTTGGAAGAGGATAACGAATATCGCATTATTTGCAGATGTAATAAACTTTACTACTTACTTTCCGTAGAAGTTTTCTGCCCTACCACGGAGGGTTATGACAGTATAGAAAGTTTATTGCATCATGTTGGTTCTTATTACATTAAGGAAATAATCCCTGCCGATAAAATTCAACTTACAATATTTGATTAGGAGTTGATAGCATGGGCAGGTTATGGAGCGACGAGGAAAAACGCATAGCAAGTCTTAACTTGACGATTAACGCTATATGCGAAATTTACACTAATGCCGGATTTACTAGAAGTAAAGAGTGTATCCGCAGGTGGAGAAACGTCCAAGGCATGAGTAGTTTAAAAAAGTCTGACTTAATTGATGCTCCTAAAATTGAGGTAAAACCGAAGGAGCGCAAAAGGTTTCCGGCGGGACTTCGCGACTGGTTAATGTTCGGATGAAAAAACGTAAACGCAAAGTAAAGAAAACTCCTCATTGTGGGTGGTGTCTCTCAAAACTTCACCCCGGCAAAATGGGGTGGATGAGGGTGCTAAGTAAGAATTGTCTGCATAAGAATGGCAGGTTTAAGTCGTGCAGGCATTTTAGGCCAAACTTAGATCATCCTAAGTGGAAATATGAAGGATTTAAGGATTTTGGAGGGTGTTAATGGGCAATGTAAGGAGTAAATACGGTTCGCGCAAAGTCGAAGTCGATGGGATAAAGTTTGACAGCGCAAAAGAGGCAAGGAGATATAAAGAACTCCTGTTACTGCAAAAAGCAGGTGAAATATACGAAATAGAATTACAACCGCCTTTTATTCTACAGGAGGCATACAAGAGGTTTGGTAAGTCGATTAGACCTATCATATATCGTGCTGACTTTAGGGTTTATTGGAAGGGTGGTAGGGTGCAGGTAATCGACACCAAGGGGTATAGGACACCTGAGTATAAGTTGAAAAAAAAGATACTCCTGTTTAAATACCCTGAGATAGATTTTACCGAAGAATGAAACTAACCGCAGAGATTGAACGCCAACTAACCGACGAGTTTGTAGCATTTTGTGAACTCAACCGGGACAAGTTGGCCGGGATGAAGGATAACTCCGCGAGAATGAATTATATATGGGAGAAGTTACCGCATGTGCCGCAATATTTAGTTTTGCGGGCGGTTAGACCTTATTTAGTTAAGGGGGTTTGAGATGGGTAATTGTATAAATGTGCTTGATAAAGACGGAAATATATTAGGTCAGGCAACTCATGGACTTACCTGCTGTTTTTATGCTAGTGATATAGTTGAACAGTATAATCCAAATTTTAACATACATTCCTTGAAAGACATAAACGAGCAGTTAAATCCTGCATATGATAATGGTTCACCAGAAGATGTTCTTATTTTGCGGTTATTTTTTAACGATGATTCTGTCTTTGACGAAACCGATTTGCCGTATTTTGATAAAGCAATAGCAAAACTTAAGTCAGGCAACAGAATACATGAAAATATTAAAAAGCACCTAAACGCCTATAAGAAAGTGCTTCAAGAAAATAAATTCATAAGAATGGTTTATATGGGTGTATTTTCATCTATTGCCGTGAGTAAGGGGGTTTGAGATGTGGATTGTATTAAGTAAGATTATTGTATCGGTATTTATATTTTACCTCATAGTTAACGTGCTTGCTTTTTTAGCTACAGTTAATCAGTTTTTTAATATAGGATCACGCGAAATAATATATTTACTTTGTATTTGTTTAGTTATTTATGGGATATATAGAATATTGCTATACTAAGGGGGTTTGAGTTATTTATACGCTATTCTGTATGACTTACGCCGAATTTTGCCGAAGGACGAGCATATTTAAAGTTAACGTATTACCGCTTTGGCAGGTTAAAAGTTTTGCCGAGAAGGATAATTTCCGCAACAATAGCAGTAACTTTTGCCGGAGTCATTTCCGCAGGCCTCGCGCTAATCTGTGGTCGGGGCAGAGAAAAAGGCAGGTTGCCGATGGCTAAAATAGCTGATCCGTTCAAGCAAGAAAAGCAAATAGTAGCTAACTATCTAATCAACTACCACGACATTAAACAGCAGTACGAGCATGACCGGGAGAGGATACTCGAAAACTCTCCCCCACCTGCCGACGGTATGCCAAGAGGTAGCACGACTGGTAATAGGACAGCATCGGCAGGGATCGCTTTGGCTGGTTTGGCGGTAACGGAGAAATGGTTACAGGTAATAAAGGTATTGGTAGCAGGTTTGAGTGATGATGATAAGTTGCTGTTGGAGTTAAAACAGACGCATAGGGAGTATGTGCGCGGAAATTCGGTAAAAAAACTAATTGTCATGGAACTTGGGGTAAGTATGAGAACGGTTTATAATCGTTGGCAGGGGATATTGGAGCAGGGACGGGAGTTGGCGGTTAGAAGGGGATTGTTGCGGTGAGCAGGGGTTTTCGCCCCTGCTTTGCTGTGCATGTGGTTAAAGCATGCAAATCCTACAGTCCTTGGTGCAAGTTCTTTTGGTGACCATGTCGGCCACTTGACCTATCTCAGGATGACCTGGATGCTTACTTTCAAGATAATTCTCTATGGTTTGCGTTAAATTGCAGTTATCGCCGCTTTTGTAAGTCGGACTGATAACCAAGAGTTTGTATTTTTCCATCAGGCTTTCATGCAGGCTTTCATGCCTATTCATCAAGATTCCTCCTTCTGTGGTTTTATGGTTGACCACAAACCGGATTTTGGTAGGCGGCTATTTTTGGCATCTGAGCGAAAACTTTAACACCGTTCCGGCTTTGGCGTACTGTTCCTGGTCTATATATCTGCAGTACAGTTTGTACCACAGATCTGTTATTTTCTGTTTCATGTGTCCTCCCTGGGTTTAAGGGTCACCCCGAACCGTGAAGTTTTACTAACCCTCTTTAATTTGATCGAAAGTAACAGTATTTCCCCAATTAAATACACCTTCAACGCACTTTTTGAGTGCGGCACAATCGGGGTAGCATTGATAATCGTCCACGCAAAAACCGACATACGCCAATTCACAGGGGAAGGTAGATTTAAAGAAAGTTCTCTTGACGGCATAAACAGCACGTTTCAACTCCGTTTTGCCCATCACCTGCCCCCTCGGACTTCCGGCGATCCCCTTATGTCCTCCTGCCTCCGGTCCCCATAATTTCTGCACCAGTGCGCGGCAGTCTAGCGAACCGTCTGAGCAACTAACCGTGATCGCCTTGAATTTTTCGTTGAAACTGATTACCGCTTTGGCGATCGTGCGGTGGGTCGGAGAGTAATAACTTGCTCCACAGAAAACGCCGTCGGTACTAAAAACACGGTAATTCTCGGTTTCCATGAGTAACTTTGATTCTGTTACTTTTTGGACATTTTCTGCCCATAGTTTTCCTTTTTCAATCCAATCTTTGTTATCTCCATAGAGACTAAAGATTTCTTCTAGAGTTTTTATATGTGTTATAACATCATCAGAGATATTGGTAAGTTTTTCTACTCTCTGCGCTCTATTCTCAGCAGTAAATGACCAATAAGCATTAAAATGATCTTGAATAATTTGAGAGAATTTATATATATGATGTGGGCCGTTTAAATCAACAAATTCAGCAGCGACAAGAAATTCTTTTGGAATAAAATACCTATAACCTAAAATCTCCATAATACCAAGAATAGTGTCTAAGTCAATATGACTAGCAACAATATTCATATTCCTAATTGGTACAAAATCAGGTAAAAAGGTATTAGCAGGTGAATTGCAATTTTTAAATTCTTCTACATGATGAGCAAGAGTAAGTAAAGAGCCTTTCAATACATTTTTACCATATTCAGTTTCAACTGTACAATGTGCGGTAAATGGCAGGTTATTAGCAATTTCCCAAGTTGGTGCAAGAAATACATTCCATTGTCTTTCGGATGTTTCAATTTGAGTATTTTTCATTTTAAAATCCCCCTTTTAATATAATCCTTCCACCGCTGCCCTCAACAGAGAGCAGGGATAGCGGACTACATAATTTCTCCCGTCCTGCCCACATGTGGCGTGAGCAGTTACAAGAAACTAAACACCGCAGTTCGGCAGGGTGTGCAACATGCCGATCTGCAATGCGAGTAGTTTATCGGCAAGGGTTTTTGCGTCCCTAAAAGTCAGTCCCGTTAATGCGCGGAGTGACTTAATTAATTCCGTTTGTGCCACAGAATCCCCTCTTGCGACACGGGTAATAATGTCGCAGTGTTCCTCGCGGGATTTTCTGTTGTCCTCGAAAGTTTTGTATAAGTCATTGTGCTTGGTTTCGAGTTCTTGGTAGCGGATATTTAAATCCGCACAGTTTTTACATTTTTCCATTATTTTTTCACCTCCTCTATATAGATCCCACAGCAGTTAAACGGGATTCTGCCTACGGGTGTATTATTTTTGACTATAGTGTAATACCCTTCCGGTGCGCCATCTGACGGACAGTGTCCGGTTACGGTGTCCTCGTACTGAAACCCGTAACCTTTCAGCAGGTCAAGGAATGACCATGTATCGAACATTGCCTTGACCAACTGAATGGACTGAGGGAGGGTAAGTCCCTTTACCGTGTGGCGCAAAACTTTTGCACGTACTGTGCGCTGTTTTTTACGTGTCACTCTCGCCAACCTCCACAAAATTCTGACATTTCCCACAGAAGGAGTTCCGAACTCCTCCCTCGTCGTGCAACTCGGATCCGCACAGTGGACAGGTGTGCTTTTCGGCACTGAGGATTGCGGCCACAGTTCTTTGGAAGTCTTCCGACTCCCTAATTGCCGCTAAAAACTTCTGCGGCAATGGTTTGAATGTAGGTTTCGGGTGCGGCAGACAGTTACCGCAGCATTCCTCGCGCTCCCAGGTAAGTTTATATTGCATTTTAGTCCCTCCTTATTTTTCAATCCTCTACCCAACGCCCATTAGACGCTCGGCAGGGGACTGAACCCTGCATTATTCCCCCATCCCGGCAAAGAATTTTTCAGGGTCGCCAGACCTGACCCTGTACGGATACATTCCTTCGCTCCCACCCTCGATTAATTCCTCGTACAGCGCGAACGCTTTTGATAGAGACATTAATTCGGGAGTGTCGCTCTTCCCTGACATCTGATGAATAACATTTACCTGCTTCGCTGATTCGCGTTTGAACAGGTAGTCAATCCCGGTTCCGTCTAACTCGAATTCTCCGTCAATCAGGTCAATGCTGGTTAGTCTTAAATCGTTGTATTTCATTATTATTCCTCCCTCGCCGGTCCGTCCGGCATAATTTTTTTAACCACTATCTCGGAAACACCAAAACCCCCGGCAGGAGACTTTGGTAAAACTGCGACTTTAGGTAGTCGCGGACCTGGTGCTATCGTCAATAAACTTTTTGGCCGCTTTGAGTGTCTTGTGGTTCCTCCTTTTTCCATTAACGGAAGTTGACCAATTTGACTTACTTCCGTTATCCTCGCGGTGAATTCTGTGTCCGTTATGTTCGTAAACGCCTTCTTGAATTTTCATTGACACCCCTCCTTCCAGTTAGTACATGTAACAAATTTCGTCGTGCAGTTCAGCGCTTACCCCGCGAACCAGTGCCGCTACTCCTATGTTTGCTAGTAGCATGTTTATATGTGTCCAGTCGCATTTGCCAGCATTTCGACAGCTTGCATTTGCCTTTTGTAGAACATTTCAAAAACAACTAAGTTGTCTTGTTCGGTTGTGCGTTCCATTGTATTACCTCCCGTTTAAGTTTTATCAAAATCCCCTCGTCGAAGGTGTTTGGATAAAACCTAAACTTCCCCTTTTCTGCATAGTTGGTCGATCCCGCCTCGTATCCAGTGTTCGCTCCCTTTGATCCGCATCATGCAGACTAGACCGGTTCGCGCTGTGGGGTTTTTGTTATTCTTTTCTGCATGTGCGTTGCGCTTTGTCTGTCATCCTCAGAGCAGGTAGACAAGTTCCTGCTGACGCCCGAAGGCGTTTCGACTATGTTTCCAGGTAGATTTCCATGTCTGCGCCGGTGAAGCATTGTTCCGTCTTGCTGTACCAGTTCCCTTCTTCCTGCACATACATGGTGTGGTCGTGCAGGTTTAAGATTGCATCCTCTGGAATTTCTACTTCAACTGTGGTCTTGGCAGGTATTACAGTGTCACCTAAGTCTGTTACCAGCGTAATGTCGATGTTCTCGCCGTTGTAAATTTTCATGTGTGTATCCCCCTTATTTAGTTTATCCTGCGACTACCCGGTTGGGTAGTTTCGACCGGTTACCATCCGGTACTTATTCAAGCGGGTAAATTTTGCATTGCCTTTTTGAAGTCTACTATCGCCTGCGCTGTACTTGCTATCATTGCTTTAACCCATCCGTCCTGCTCTTTGCGACTTCTGAGTTCTTTTAGGTATTCCTCTTGCTCCGCTAATACAGCGATATAGTCCTCTTTTGTGCCACCCATTCTTCTCATATTCGCTCCCCCTCGTTATTAAGTTGTTGTGTTCCATGGATACATCTTACCATGGTACAGAATATCCGTCTAGCCCGATACAGCACGATTTAAGGTGATTAAGCTAAATTGTATAGCTAATACTTAGTCTAGCTGGCTGTATCAGCCTTTTTCGTATTTTGAAGGTTTTTCGAGAAGTTTTTGAAATTAACCTACAAGCCGCATTATTGCTGGGTTTTTAGTTCGTTTGGGTATACTTTTTCCAATGCTTCGCGGATAATTTCGGAAACAGATTTTCCTTTTCTAGCGGCTAGAATTTTGATTTCCGTACGAAAATCTATGTCAGCATCGAATATAATCCGCACTCGTTTGTCTTTGCTCATAGTATTCACCCCTTTCAATAATAGTATACCATGTCATCATGGTAGTTGTCAAAGCGCGAATACCTGCCGGAACTACTCTGCCGCAAACGCTACTATAGAAACAACACGAAAACCCCTGTAAACGTGCTTGTAGTGTCCATACACAAATTGTAGGTACAAATACACCTGCAATGTATTTTGCGTTGCTGTATGGGCACTGTGGCGAAGCTGTTTTTATTGTGGGAGGAAGATAGGCAAAAAAAAATAAACCCTTTATAGGTTTAATCGTTGTCGGAGACATAAACAGCATTATTTTTGTTTTTCCTAAATTCCCTTTTTCTAACAGGTATAAATTCTTCTGCATCAATGCCGGTTTGCTGAGATAGTATTGTTCGCATGCTTTGTAGTTCTCGCTGTGGTGTTAATGGAGATTCTATTATTATTTTCAAGTATGCCGCATAACCTAATATGTGGGATTCTATTCTATAGTAGAAAGAATATTGATTCATGGTTAGACCTCCCTGTATCTTGATTTTTATAACTATATTCGCGATAATTTTTTTTATGACGGAAAAGAGAAAAACCGCCTGGTTAGCGGTTTATGAGTTGGCGTATTAGTTTGCTTACTGTTATTCCCTGCTGTCCGGCTAGTCGCTCCAGTTTATCTATGTCGGATTGTGGGAGGCGGAATGTTTTGGAGATTAGTTTGTCTGCTACTGCCGGTCTGCCTGGTGTGCGCTTAGTCATTATTCTTCGTCCTCCTCCTCGTACATCCCTGCCTTGATATCGGAAACCATGTTGCAGAATTCGGTATAGTCCCAAATTTCCAGTATTTCCGCAACATCCACCACGTCCTCGTCGTCGTGACCGACTTCTACGAATTGGCCGGTTAGGACTAAAACCCTAACATCTGCCATGAACTCTAATCTAAAACCATGCAGCGACCTTGCTGTACTACAACAACTTTTACCGTTTAAAACTGTACTTCCATCCTCTATTGCCTCTTCCGGGGTGCTGTAGATCATTCCCCAGCTTTTTGTTCCCATTTCCAAGTAATTTTCTTGGAAGCGGTAATATGTATCCCTGTCCTCGTCGTACATCCTTATTTTTTCTATTGTAGGTGCGCTATTTACTTTGTATAGTTCCGGCATAGTATCGGCCTCCTTTGTTTTTGTCTTACAACTATTAGTATAGCAGGTTTAAAGATAATTGCAAGGCATTTATTATATTTATTTTGGAGGGTAGAAAAACGGTTAAAACGGAAAGTTTTGCTTGTTTTCGGGGTTTGGACGTGATATTATGGTAGTGTGGGGATTTTAGACCATTGTTTTTTTATTTGTGTGGGCCTACTGAAAACGGGAGACGAATACTGTTTATGGAGCATCCGAGAGGGTGCTTTTTGTTTTGTATAAAAGGGCGGTGAATTTGTGTCTGACAAGGATATTATTTTGCAGGAGTTCGCCAAAACGACCAATCGACTGAAAAGTAAAGGTGTGGACATAACAAACACCTTTTATGGCTTTAGGGAAGATATGTCGGAGCAGGATCGCGTATTATGGCAGCCGGAGAAAAAGTTTGTGAAAGTGTTCCCGGATGAACTGGCGAATGTTATTACCACTCTTGACGAGGGAAAAAAGTTGAGTGGAGCAGAGTTAGGAATTATTGTGTTGCTCATGGGTAGCATCAGTTATAACAGTGGAATGTTGACCAAAGGTGGCGGTAATCCGATTAATCATAACGACATTGAAAAAATGACGGGATTTACTAAATTAACAATCATCAAGTCAATGGATAAACTGGTTAAGAAAAAGGTATTCGCCAGGAACAAAGTCGGTAACAGGTATCAATACTTTGCAAATCCGTACATCTTTTTTAGAGGCAGATTTATAAACGCTACTCTAGTGGATATGTTCAAAACCTACAATAATAGTTAGTTTTGCGTTGTCTTAGAGTTAATAGAGGGTTTTAATGCTCAAAAAATGCCCTCCAGGTCAATAACCATAAGGCGCGACAAAACATTAACAAAGGTATAGTACAGTATACCTAAATCGCCAAACTAGGTATAGTACAGTATACCTATGATAAATGCCTCTTAGACCAATAACGACAATGGTTAGAGGGTCATTTTGGTTAACTAGACCCCTCTTATTACTCTAAGAATGATTTTGGTAGCTTTGTTTAAGGTGTTTAAGGTGTTGGAGGTGCTGAAAGGTGACAAAAGAACTGCATCGTGTAGATGTGAAATGCTGTAAATGTAACGAGGACATGCAGGTTAATTTAAACGCTGGCAATTATGCTGATTTTAAAAACCTGCAATGCTATTTTACGTGTAACGCTTGTTTGCGTGAGGATGGCCGCGAAATTGCCTTTACGAAAAATACGCTTATTGAAATGGAAGTAGAAATGCCAGAATGACGAATTATTACCGTTTAACGAAGAATAACTTGGATTAACTTAAAATATCGAGGTGATTTGATTTATGGGTGATCTTAGCAAAAGTAAACATCCTAAAAGGGACGCTTTTCTTGCAGCTTATGCAGAGGTAGGAACCGTCACCCATGCGGCAGAATTAGCTGGGGTTTCGCGAAATGCACATTATATGTGGATGCAGGATGATCCAGAGTATACGGAAAAGTTCCGCGAAGCTGAAAAACAAGCCTGTGATCGACTAGAACAAGAAGTCAGGCGCAGAGCCGTAGAAGGAGTTCTGGAGCCGGTTTTTTACCAGGGCCAGGAGTGTGGAACAGTGCGGAAATACTCAGATACTCTATTGATATTCGCAACCAAAGGAGCATTGCCGCAGAAGTATAGGGAAAACGTATCGATGGAACTCACGGGCGCGGACGGTGGACCTGTAGAGGTAGAAGTCAGCAGCGCGGAGTTAGCCCGGAGAGCAAGGGAACTAATCGGAGAATAGTCGAATGATCCGATAATAAATATTATGTCAACTAGCCGAAACCTTGCAACGTGCGTCGTTGCTGGGTTTCTCTATTTGCCGGTACTATTACTGGTACCAAAAACGCCAATTGTCCTTCACTCATGGACATTTTGGTGTTCTGGACCTGCTTCTCAACCGCAGGGTTGCGACACTATATTGTATGTGTGCCGGTTCTTGTGGGTGCGCTGGTAGGTGCGCGGCCGGTGCCAGGTGCTTAGATGGATGCAGACCCCCCCGGTAAGGACAATTGACCCCCGGGGGGGGGTTGTGGGTAGTGTATACTATCATCGCATAGATAGACCAAATTTTTAAAATACATCAACTAATATACTTTATCTATCTATTATATCCATCCTTGTTTTAAAAAATAACTCAGTATATCATCATTAATTAACTCTAATAAGAAAACTAAGGAGTTGTTCTAAGATGTGCGAAATACATTATCAAACTATTAAGTCTGACACTACCGATTATTAAACTGTTAAGTTGATGGATACCTTTGTAGTTACCATAGAGAAAACTGCTGAGCAAAAGGATATTGCAGAGAGGGTTCGCGCTCTTGCCAACTACAATAGAAAAAAGTTTACTGATTCTCTTAAATAACTAACCGAGAACGGAGGCGCTATCATTGTCGGAGAATTGGACAAAGCAACTATCTCCTGCCATTAAGCAGGCATGGGACGATCATATCAACGGCATATCTTCTATTGATAAGTCAGACATATCAGAACACATCAAGGTAGTTGTATCTAAGGATAATCTTGCTGATAAATATAACATCAATATATCTATCGACAGAGAAGTTATTGTTGACGGTAGACTTGGTGAGGTAATGGACATTGTTGAGAATGACATTGAACTAATGTTAGCGGAATTATAACTACCCCCCCATCCCATATGCAGATTGAAAAACTCAAATTATCGGCACTCAAAATTTTAAAAAATTCTACCGTATATGCCGAGAGTTATGGAATTAAGTGTAAATAAATTTAACCGAGGACGGTGTAAATATGTTAAGCAAAGTAAAGATAGGTTGTTATGATTACGATGTATTACTGACTAAAGAACCAATCATTGTCAATAGTGCTAAGTGTCACGGTAAAATTGATTACCATACACATGAAATTACCATTGCCGATGATGATTGTTACTCTGAGCAGTCAAAGGAGCAAACTCTCTGGCATGAAATTGTTCACGGAATTATTAATTATCGTAACGTAAATTACGGTAAAGCAGACGAGGAAACCTTCGTCGATGAATTGGCAACAGGACTATATTTGCTATGTAAAAGCAATGGTCTATTGCCTGGACAAAACATAATTAAGGAGGAATAAACAATGGCAAAAACATACTCACACATCGGCAAACCGTCCGGTGAAGAAGGTTTATTTGTAGGTGTATCCGGTTCTGAGGTACAGGTTGCATCTTCTACAGGTGGTCTATATCAATCTGGTACGGCGGTAACAGCATCGGCGGCAGAACTTAATTTAATTGACACCTCGGTAGCAGGCACAGCAGTAGCATCAAAGGCACTCGTCCTAGGTGCAAATAAGAACGTAGATGTGTTGGCAGTAGCAGATTTGAAATTGGGTGCAGGGGCAGGCACTTCGGTTACTTCTACTGCCGCAGAACTTAATATTTTAGACGGCGTAACCATGACGTCAGCACAGATAAACCTTCTCACGCAAGGTGTTGGGGCAAGTTATAAGGTAGCAAGAGGTGTTTCAACTATTGACGCTGCTAGTAAAGACGTAGCAACAGGACTAACTACCGTTGTTGCTGTCGTGGTATCTATGGTTGGCGATCCTTCGCTAACCCATATGCACTCTAGCGGTACAGTAGGTGATCAGGCAGGCGCACCGGCAGCAGGTAGTGTTAGGATAAAGTCATGGAAACCTACCGCAGCAGGAGATGTGACTCCAATTGCTGCGACAAGTCCATTCGGAAATGTGGCATGGATTGCGATTGGGACGTAAGTTGATTGGTTATTTAATCGGTTATTAATTAGGTGATAGCATGGCAAAAGAACTAACCAAGGCAGAAAAGAAAGAACTCCAAAAGATACTCAGCGAAATTGAACGGATGAAGAAGGAAGAACATATTCGCTTTATTCGTCCGTTCGCAAAGCAACAACAATTTCATTTATGCGGCAAGAGAAATGCTTGGGCGTTGGGTGGTAATAGGTGCTTAGTCGCCGGTCAAATGGTCTATATGGCAGATGGTACTACTAAGGCAGTAGAGGACGTTGTAGTTGGTGATACCGTTCTTGCCTATGACATAGCGACAAGAAAAACAGTACCATCTAATGTTATTGGCGCAGGATATACCGGGGATAAGTCTTGTCGTGAGATAACTTTTTATGGTGGCAATAAGTTGGAGTGTTCCGACGATCATCCGATATTAACGGAAGGTAATAAGTGGTTATTATCGGAGCAGTTAAATGAATACAGTTTTGCTGTAACCGTACCTTACTATCACAAGAAGGTAGTGTCTATTAGACAGACAGGCATTAAACCAGTCTACGACATAACCATTGACCACCCCGACCATGCCTTTATTGCTAATGGTATTGTGGTGCATAACACAGGAAAAACTGAAAGTGGTGCAATTAAAGCAGTATTCTATGCTTTAGGTGAGAGTATTAGACCTTACCTCAAAGATTGGTCGGAGGATTTAAGGGAACAATACGAACCTTTAATAACCCGTTTTGGCGGTAAACCTACTCGCGGTTGGGTATGCTCTGTATCCTTCGAGGTACAAAGGGACGTTACACAAAAGAAGATATTGGGTGACGTTGAAACTGGAATACCTGGATTATTGCCACTAAGAGAAATTAAGAAGATAACCTACCGCAGTACCGGGATTATTGATACTATTCGATTAAATAACGGCAGTCTTATCGGTTTCAAGTCCTATGACCAAGGCAGAGAGAAGTTTCAAGGTTCTAGTCAGCACTATGTTTGGATGGACGAAGAAGGACCGAAGGATATTTACACTGAGTGTCAAATGCGTCTAATGGATACCGAAGGTGATATGTTTGGTACAATGACACCTCTATCCGGCATGACGTATGTTTATGATACTATATATCTTAACGACTCAAAACCAATTGAGAAGCGAGACGATGAAATATTCTGTATGATGATGCAATGGGACGATAACCCACACTTATCTACAAAAGAAAAGAAACGTCTTGAAACGTCCTTAGATGAAGCGGAGTTAGAAGCGCGGAAATATGGGCGTTTTATCATGCCAGGGAAATGTTCTTTTAATATCGGCAGAATTGCGGAAATGCAGGATAAGTGTTATGACGGTGAAAGAGGTAATCTTGTTTGGACAAGTCCTGCTAAGACACAAGTATATTGGGTTCCTGATGAAAAGGGAGAATATGAAGTATGGTTCCATCCCGAACCGGTGGCAGAGTATTTAATACCTGCTGACGTTGCAGAGGGATTAGAGCATGGCGACTTCGATGCTGTAGGCGTTATTAACCGGCATAGATTAAGGTTAGATGCTGTGTATCATGGACATATCGAACCTGATATACTTGCCGACTATATGCACAGATTGGCGATATATTATGGTATGCCGATGCTCATACCTGAGTTAAATAATCATGGCGGCACAACGATCAGTCATTTAAAACGTGTCTACTATGATATATATAGAACTCGTATTCACGACAAAAGAACTGATACCACAACTCAAAAACTTGGCTTTTTAACTGGGACGAAAACCCGTCCTTTGGTTGTTGATGCTATTAAAAAGGTTGTGCGTGAAGGTGTTTTTGAGTGCTATTGGAAACGCTTTGTCGATGAAGCAATGAACTTTGTTAGACACCCAAACGGCAAAGAGGCGGCAAGAGGCGGTCAGCACGACGATGTTATTTTAATGTCTGCTATCGGTGTATATGTCCATATGACAACGCCACTTAAAGACACCGGCAGTATACCGTTTCTACCGGGACAGGACAAGGGTGTAAGGATCGATCCTATGTCTATGGAGCAATGGGCAGATGACAATGACGACGAGGAAGAAGAAGGATTACCGGGGTTTTACGGTATGTGAGAGAGGAGAACCTATATGGATAAGAAAAAACCGATTGTTCTTGAATATCAAGAATTGCTCAATAAGCAGATTAAGAGTTTAGGTGACACCGTATTTTGCCTATCTGCTATTATACCTAATGGTGGAAGTATACATTCGGACGAAGTAGATGCCGATCCAATCAAAACTCTAGTCGAAACACAACTTAAACTCATGCGAGCAGTCCTATCCTTAGAGGGCGTTGACATTCCTCTTGAATACCCCGAAGGTACTTACGAGGACGATGTTAGACAGGTAGAAACCGCCGAGGAACGAAAAGGGCGCGAGGAAGAAAAGGGGTTTTATTCGTGAGAACGTGTAAGAAATGCGGCAAAACAGAAGATCAGTTTGATAGTATGGGTAGTTTTCTTGCTCATTGCAGGTCATGTAAGGAAACGACTGATATTGATAACATAAGCGACGTTATTCAAGCGGCATTAGATGGTAACGTAGGTGAATTTGATACCGAACCTGCTACCGTTGACGATACCGAACCGGAAGAGGCACAGGAAATACCGTCATTACCGCTATCTATCTGCCCGAATGAAATTGGATATTTAGCGGATAATCAATTGATTAAGATTGTTGTTATCGGCAGGAAACAGGGTGACAGGTTTGTAGTTGAAGGGACCAAGTATAGATAACGGAGGACTGTATGGAAAAGCATATCGAAGATGTGAAAAGAGCAAACAGAGTTATCGTTAGTCTACAGTTTTTCAGTGACGACGAATATATCTGTAAGTATAATAAGGCGATTGAGTTTGATAATTGCATCGTTACATTTGGTAAAATTAAAACATTTCAATCCGTAGTAAAGGCGTTATATCGCACTTTTCAGCAACTTATCGGAGTTAATATCAAGGAAAAACATAGCACGGTTATTTTTACGGAAATAGTCGATAACGGAGGTAAGTAATGTTAACTGACAAAGAAAAGAAAGTAATCGACAAAATGAAGTCTACTCCGTGGGGCACTATCGTTATTAAGATGAAGGGCGGTAAACCTGTCATGCTGAGTGCTACGGAGGACATTAAGTTAGACTAACCGAGGACGGTGTTTAAATGGCGCGCAGACGTGAAGATTATGAATATACCCCAACTTCCCATAATAAGGATGAACTTAATAGACTCAGGGAAGAAGCGATTTTGTGGCGCAAAAACTGCAAGTCAACTAAAATGATTGAAGAAAAAACAAAGCAGTACGGAGAATTTTATTATCTTACTGATACCGACGAAGAAGATAATCCGTATGACAACTAAATAATTATCTCGAATCGAGAACGATAGGGATAGGGTGTATCAGAGTGCCATTATTGGTGTTGTGATATGCTCTATCCCTATTTTTTATGCCTAAAAGGTGGTGAAACATGGAAACATCAATAAGAGGTAACTCACCGGAAGAAGAAAAAGCGGTAAGAACCTGCATGTTATGGTATGACGATGATAAGGCAGCAAGGCAGTTTTATGTCGATGAAATGCGAGAAATGTATAAACTCTATACATCTAAGCATTGGGATCTGCTTGGTCCGAATGGTAATCCACTAAGAACCGAAGCGCAGCAACAAAATAGACCTAACAGTGTTGAGAATATTACCTTTTCTCTTGTAGAAGGTACTGTTGCCGAGTTTGCCAACGAGATTGAGTTAATTGACTACGGCGTTGAACCTGGGGACGAAGAAAAGTCTAATACCATGACTAACCTTAAAAAGTATATCTTCTATAAAAACAAGTTGACCTCCGAGAGAATAAAGTTTCTTCGGTGGTTTTTTCTTTATGGTACAGGTATTTGGCATGTGTATTGGGACTCTAATTGGCGAGGCGGTAAAGGTCCGAACCGTTGGGAGGGTGATGTACGCTGGAAAGCATTACACCCGTTATGCTTAGTGCCTGATGCAAGATGTAGGGAGGATATTAACGAGGGTAATCGTTGCCATAAACCAGTCTGGAAAACAATGGAGTATATCGAAGAAACCTTTCCTGATCGTGCTGCATTAGTGCAAGAACAGGGGTTACACGATGATGATTTACTAGATACCGAGCAACTCGATACCGAGGGATTTAGTCGCTCCTACAATCAAGAACAGGTTCCTGTGGTTGAAACATGGTATATCGGTAGACCTATGGTTATGTATGCCGGAGAAAAGGACAGGGGCATAGGGTTACACGTTATTTTGTGGGCAGGTGAACATCAAGGAGTTTACCTTAAACACAACAACTACATATACTTTGAACCCGGCGAGACTCCAATATTTCCGTTCTTTGTGCGGCAGAGATACCCAAGAGAGAATAGCATATGGGGATTTGGCGATGCTTTCTATCTTAAAAATCCGCAGATTGTTAGGAATAAAACTGCTGAGATTATCTTAGAAGGTCATATCCATGGTGCAATTGGTCAGACTTGGTATGACGAGAGAGCATTAACACCTAAACAAAGAAAGTTAATTGAGGAAAGAGGTACTGCCCCCGGAATGTGGTTCCCTGTTGCCGATGTTGGCGGCGTGAAAAGGGAGCATGGACAACCCATACCCGGCAGTCTAATCGCTGAAATGGGACGGTTACAGCAATCCATGGAGGGTATGATCGGTCGCTTTGATGTAAGTCAAGGACGTACCCCCGGCAGCGTAACCGCATTTAAGGCAATTGCCGAGTTGGTTTCTCAGGCAAAAATAAGACTTAGAACAGCAGAGCAGGCAATAAATTCCTCATATGAGGATGCAGGGCAATTTACTAACCGCTTAATTGGTCAGTTTTACACCGAGCAAAGAACCTACAGAATTATGGGTAAGAGCGATGAGGGCAAAGATGGTTACAAATACGATACCTTCGATGCCGGAGATATGAAGAAGGTTTATGACAATGAAAGCGGTACTACTATTCCTTTTAATCAGGTCGCTAAACTTGAATCAGGGGAAATGATGATGCCTGACGGAAGGACATTGCCGCAGGAATACATTGAAAATAACATCGAAGAATACTTCCCCGACTTCGACTGCTACTGCAAGGTTTCATCGGTAATACCGAGTGACCGCATGTATCATATGGAAATTGCAAAAGAGTTGTTGGTTGCCAGTGTCATTGATCCGGAAACTTTCTTCTATGTCATGGAATACGGTAAATTCCCTCCCATCCCTGAAATTATGGAGAGAATGAACCAAATGAAGGCAGAGCAACAACAAGCGGCAATGGAGCAGGAGGCAATGAAAAACAAAAACAATACTACTCCTGATCAACAGCAGGAAGAACCGGAAGTTAATCCTGTAATAGAGTTTGTTAACTCACTTCCTCCTGAGATACAGGACTATTTATCGCACCTGCCTCCTCAAATGCAGGAAGAAGAAATTATGCGCATGATGGAAGAACAACAAGCACCGCAGTAATAAACTGTCTGAAACGTGCTGTAGACGCTATAAAAACCGCATGGCAAAGTCCATAACATGCACAAGACTTTAAACTGTGCAAGGATATTATAGACGACGGTCTTAAAACGGGAGGTATATCATGTTTAGAGACTTATTGGGAATTAAAGCGGCAGAAGATAAATTCTTAGGCAGATTCAATATTTTAGTGGGCGAAGATGGCGTTAACGGTGGCGGCGGTTTTGTCGATGATACTGAGGCAGACGATCCTAATGTAGTAGATAATGACGACGATGTTAACTTCTCCGAACTGCTGACTGACGATGATTTGGTAGAGGATGATGCCGAGGACGAAGCAGGCGAAGAAGATGTAAAGTCTGATGCCGACAAGAAAAAGAAACCTGACGTTAAACCTGACCCCGAAAAACCTGCTGAGAAAATGTATACCAAAGCAGAATTGCAGGCAGAAATTGACCGAGTTTTAGTAGATAGACTTGCCCGTGAGAGAGCGAAACTTGATGCAGATAAGCAGGCAGAAAAACGTCAAGCGCAGGCAGAGGCAGAGGCGAAAACCTATTGGTCGGAAATGCAGGCAGATCAGGAAAAGTATTTCGTCAATCTTGGTTTTGATGAAGCAGAGGCAAAGAAACTTGCTGTTAAAGAAGTTAAGCGCGAACAGCGAATTGCCAGACTTGAACAGCAGAACGCACAATTAGCGCAGCAGGTAGAAGTTACTGGCAAGTCAACTGGTTACGACAGGCAGAAGCAGGCAGTATTAAGCGGCAATCCTCAACTTGTTCCATACGCAAATATGTATGCCGCCGAGATTGATGCTTTTAGTCAAAACGGTGCTGTAGTTGATTTTGAGACTGCCATGAATTTTATTATCGGCCAAAAGTTTGCTTCCGGCGAACTGCTCAAAAAGGTCAAGACTACTGCCGAGCAAAAGACACTTGCCAACGTCAATGGTCGCAAAAAACTAAATATTGAAGGTGCCAACCTGCCAGGCGGTAAAGTCGCTGAGCAGGTTGTTTTGACTCCGCTCCAAAAGAAACTTGCCGCCGGTCTTGGTTTGTCTGAAAAAGATTATGCCTCCGGTGTAGTACAAAAAACAAAGAAAAGGGGTAGGTAACGATGGCATTAACCGCAAGAACTACTAATGGGTTTGAGTATAAGCAGAATAAACTTAACGGAATTGTCGATAACGCCGTTAAATACGAATTAACTCCGGGGGTTGCCTTTTCTGAGGGCGACATGGTTGTGTTGACCACAGGGAAGGTTGCTAAAGCGGCAGCAAACGCTACTAATGTACTCGGTGTTATGGCAGAGACTATCGCCGCTGCTGATAACCCTGCTGCCGCAACAACTTATGGTCGGGTGCATGACAACCCATATACTGTATTTCGTTGCTCTTTTGCTGACCATGTTGACAGTACAGCAACCGGCGGTACAACTACTACTCTGGTAGATACTGCACTCAGCACTTCCACTGATGATTACTGGAATGGTGCGCTGCTCTATATTTACGAAGGTCCTGCGGCAGGCAGTATTAGAACCGTCAAAGACTACACAGGTTCAAGTGATACTCTGACCGTTGAAGAACCGTTCCCGACCGCTCCGACTACTGCAAGTAAGTATATTCTGCTTGGTGCAGGCGGATCCGGCGATGTAATCAATAAGGGCAGTATTGGCGTTGACTTGAAGGACGAAAACACCATTGATGCTAACGCCACTATTGCTAGTGAAGCAGGTCCGTTGGTTGTTTTGTCCGTTGATCCTGCTAAGTTAACTATGGACGTTATGATTCGCAAGCATCTCTATAAGTAAGCATTAACCAATTAAATTAAAAATTAAACAACAAAAGACTTGGGCGGTTTGCCTGGGTCTTTTTGTTTTGAGGAGGAAAACACATGCCAATGATTTCTGAAAATTGGGCGGAGCAACTCGAACCGGGTTTAAGAAAAATATTCGACCTTGCTGGTAAGAAGGAAAAGGATTACCTTGGTCTGATGTATAACGTGGAGAATTCCACTAAGGCACAAGAGACTAACCAGGGTATCGGTGACTTAGGACTAATGGAAGAATGGAGCGCAACCGGGAATAAGGTTGCCTATGAGGACATCAAGAAGGGTTACACCTCCAACTACATTCACCGCAAATACTCCAAGGGCACGCAAATCGAGCGTGAACTTGTGGACGATGAACAATACGGCGAGATTAAGAAGCGTGTTAAGAATCTCCGTATGGTTGAATACAGAACTATTCAGTACCACGCTGCGCTGCCGTTTAACAATGCTTTTAACGCATCTTTTAAGGGTCCTGATAATGTTGCACTTTGTTCTGCTTCACACCCGAAAGCACCTGGCAGTACAGCAGTAACTTCTAACTTTGGTGCGTATGCGCTGACTGCCGATAACGTGACTACCGTCAGAAACAATATGCGCCGGTGGGAGGACGACAAGGCAAATCAGTTCTTGGTTATGCCTGACACCATTGTAGTTCCGACTGAGGGACTTGAACCTGCTTTAGTCATTGCCGGTACTGACGAAAAACCGGGGACAACTGACCATGGCATTAACGTGTGGAAAGGAAAGTTCAACGTTATTGAATGGCCCTGGTTGACCGACCCTGACGTTTGGTTCAAACACTAGGACCCATTATATATGTTACCAGTCAATAATCTAATTTATTCGTTGACAATCAATTAAGAAAAGTTTACAATTATATAGGGAGGTGTAGTTATTGAGTATTCCTACCTACGATTCCTTATATAACGACCATTGGAATGAGAAATTAAGTAGTTCTGAGATGGCACTTAAATATGGTGTGCATGTTCAGACGATTAAAAGATGGATTAAAACTCTTAAAGTGCCAATGAGAAATAAATCAGATGCGGCAGTCTTATGGATGGGCAAGAAAAGGAAAAGGAAAGATAAGGTCAAAAAAGAAGTAATAGAACAACCATACAAGAATTATGATGTTTTGTATAGAGATTATTGGATGGAGAATTTATCTACTAGCGAAATTGCCGATAAATACGGATCGAAAAAATCATCCATTCAATACTGGCTAAACAAACACAATATCAATAAAAGAGACACATCAAGCAGCAGATATTTGGCTAGTAAGAAGTCTAAGAGAGTGTATGTTAAAAACAAGGTTATGGCAAATTGCGCTTGGTGTAACAAGGAAATACTTGTATGGCCGTATAGACTTAGAGATACAAAATTCCTTTATTGCTCTAAAGAATGTAAGAGTTCTCACTGGCATGAAAATTTTACAGGAGAAAAAGCCTTTAACTGGAAAGGTGGACATTGGACAGAAAACGCAGACAAAAGACAAACGTCTCAATATCAAAAAATAAGAGACGAGATTAGAAACAGGGATAATTGGACATGTCAGTTGTGCGGAAGTAAATCCAATATAATCGTTCATCATATAATAACAGTGAAGGAAGATTCATCTAAGATATTTGATAAAGATAACTTAATTTCGCTTTGTGATGATTGTCATAGAAATAAGGTCAACGGACATGAAAAGGATTATGAAAAACTGTTCACAGATATAATTGCAAAGACGGTGAATTGCTGGAACCCCCTAAAACCACTATGCCACAACACGACTGGTAACGGTGAATGTGAAGGCTAGAAAAGTTAGTGGATGAAACAATGGGAAATCAGCAGCCAAGCACCCAATGTAGTCAGTAATGACGAGGGTGGGTGAAGGTTCAACGACTAGGACTGAGGAAACAATAATGTCCATTAGCGCCGTCCCCGAAAGGGATGATATAGTCTGCTCTGCATGGAAACATGTAGTTAACATAAGGTATGTGTGATAGCGAGAGAATGAAGATGTTCTTAAATTGGTATTGGAGAAGGAAACCTGGATTTAAGGCAACTGAGGACTTCGATACTGAGATCGCTAAGTATGCCACTATTGCCCGTTTCTCCTATGGTTGGGACGATTTCAGCTTTATTTACGGTTGTAAACCTGCGTAAGTAAGTATTGAGATAGGCAGGGTTTAATTGCTCTGCCTATTTTATATAGGAGGTGTTTTATATTTCTATCGCAGAAGGTAAAAATCCAGTCGGCACAACTGCGGCAAATACTAACCCCATCACCATAGGCGGTGTTGACGGTGACAATAAAATAGTCGGTCTAGTCCTAAATGCCGACGGTTCAATAACCGCAAAGTTAGCGGCAGGTACAGCGATAACTGGTAAGTTTATTCCTGTAGACGCAGACGGTGACGAGAAGTTTACCGCTGCTAATCCGGCGAGTGTGCAACTAACTGGTAGTATTCTTGCGGAACAAAAAACTGATTCTGATGCGGTTGCTAATGTAATTACATTCTCCGCAAACATATCAGCAATTGAAATATTTCATAATGAATTAACTTGGCAAGAGTTTATAGTTAATGGAATAACAATAACCGTACCTCCTGGTGGATGGGATAGGCAGTTAGGTGGCACTCCTTCAGTGGATGTAACTGTACCTGCCGGAATCTCTTGTATCGTTGGGAGGTTAGTATAATGTCTGGATATAGAACTTCTCTAATGCCACAACTAAATACTTTAAGAAAACAGGTTTTAATAAGTTTAGACTTATCTTTCTTTGAACCTCCAGCACAATCTAATGAATATGCAAATCCTACAATGAATGCAGATACTTTTTTAGCAACTTTCTATGATTTGCATATCGGCACTAAAAGTGATGGATACATTGTAGCAAAAACATCATTAGGCAAAGATGAATCAAATGTTTATGACGTATATAAATACGTTTTTGAACCTCTAAACTATGAGAGAACTATTATTATTTCGGCAGGTATGCATGCAACAGAACACCCTAGTATGTTTGGATTGGCTTTATTAATCGGCTATATTGTGAATAATCCAGACATAAATCCATTTTATCGTTATCTGAGGGATAATGTTCGTATTATTTGCGTTCCATTATGGAATCCCTGGGGGTTTAATCAATCTCCAAAGGTTTTCGGCAATGTAAATAGTGTTAATATTAATAGCAATTTCACTACACAAGCAAATTGGGATACTCTAGTTGAAGATGCATGGAATATGAAAGGTACTGCCCCATTTTCAGAAAATGAGGCTGTGCTTATTCGTGATATGCTTTTAGAGTATAAGGACGATGCAGAATTTTGGTTCGATTTACATGTTGGAAATGGTACTGGTTGGGATTACGACCAATTTTTATATTATGTTAATGGCGACTATGCAACACAAGATGGCATGTCTAATGCGGTAGAATGGCTTGATGATAGGGTAAGAACAGAATTAAGCAGGGAACCAGTAGACCGTTTTATGGATGCTGAAACTTCTCATAAATTACATTACGCCTGGAGTATAATTGGTATATCTTGTGGAACCATAGAATACCATCCTACTCGCTATGGTGGAGAAAATAACGGTAGCACAGATTTATTTTATTATCTGATGCATCTGTCTAATTACCTGCTTGGTACATTGCAAGAGCATGAAAAAAAATCATCATTAACTGCATATAATCCAAAGATAAAAAACGTAGCAGTTAGTACAACAAGTTTAATTTTAACCGTTACTTATGATGCCGATATGAATTGCACTCATGAATTAAAAATTGACGACAATGATTATAGTGTGATAACTCCAACGAGAAATCATATAACGTATAGTCATGGTCAAGATATATCGCTGTTGTCGGAAGATTATCACACGATGATATTAAAAGTTACAAATAATGAAGGGTTATCTGTATATAAAAGAATTGTTTTCTATAAGCGACCAATTATTACAATAGCGTCCGATACCTTCACTAAGGGAGATAATTCTTCAAGTTTGGGTATTACGGAAACTGGCGATCTTAACTGGACTAATAGTAATGGAGTATTTGGAATTGCAAGCAATAAAGCTAAACCTACATCACTGACAACAACTACCGCAATTGCAACTATTGATTCCGGTATATCAGATGTAGATGTTAGTGCCGACATAGTGTGGAATACTTGGGCAGGTATTGTATTTAGGTATATCGGTGTAACTAGTTTAATGCAAGCAAGAATTAGTTCAACTGGACTTGCTGTATCTGATGCTTCAGGTAATACTTATGGAACATATTCTTTTACTCCAGTTCAAGGGAATACTTATAATATTAGAGTCGTGGCGAATGGTTCATCTGTAAAAGTATATCTTGATGATGTAGAAAGAATAAGTATTACAAATACAGTGAATCAAAGTTCTACAAAAGTTGGTTTGAAAGTGGCTAATGAAATATTATCTACTTTCGATAATTTTATCGTTAAAACCGTTTAATTTATTTTTAACCAAACCAACGAAGATGCGTTAATTTCAATCAGGGAGGCGGTTTGCCTCCCATTTTACATAAGAAGGTGATAATATGTCATTCACCCTAACTAACTGCAAATCACTCGTTGACTCATGGACACAAGAAGCGGTCAGCAATGCCGATCTTCTCCTATGGGGCAGAGAGTGTTTGCGAGATAATATCCCATCGAGACTGTGGTTAGAAAACACAAAACTATTCAGAGCATCGGCAAAGAAATTCTACAGTCTGCCGACCGACTTTGTGAGCATGGTAAGTCTATTCACAAGTATAGGTTATCCTGCCGGACTTACCGTAACCCCAACAGGTACAGCAGGGACAACAACCTATGGATACCGAGTAACCGCAATAAGCGACGATAACGAAACAATTGCCTGTACTGAGGTTAGGGCAACTACCGGAAACGCTACATTATCCGAAACAAACTACAACGCCCTATCATGGACAGCGGTAACAGGTGCATCCTCCTATGCCGTATATCGCACGACAGGCGGTGCTACACAAGGGTTAATTGGTACAGCAACTACAACTACCTTCAGCGATACAGGACTTGCAGGCGACGGCGAGAGCGTACCTATAGAGGATACCACAGGCATTAAATACACCAATTTCACTATTCGTAACCGCAAAATATCCTTCTACGATGCCGATACATACGCCATGTCCTATATCGCACGTCCGACGGTTGCAAGCATAACCGATGCCGTACCTTTGGTTGATGCCTGCGAGTATGCAGTCGCTAAATATATTGCCTCACGTTATCGCGGCGCAGAGGATCCGGACGATGCCGACGCTTCAAGATGGATGCAGGAGTTCTATAATTCCATTGCTAACCTAATTAACGAAAACGAACTTGATAGCAATGATTCATTTCAAGTAAAGGCGGTGTGGTAATGCCTCCTGTTATTCCTAAACGTACCGGAGCAACAAACAAGCAGTCACTTGACATAAAGGGTTTTCGTGGCATAAACGCACAACACACACGTAAAATAAATGAGTTATCCGATGGCAAGAACTTTGTCGTCAACAACGGCGTTATCAGTACAAGGGGAGGTTATTCCTTGGTCGATGCGCCGTTTTCTACGCCTATTCTAAGTTTACATACAGGTGCAAAGGTAGGTTTAGAGTCTCGTTTGCTTGCAGAGGTTGGGACTAGTTTATGGTACCGGAAAGATTCTGACGATCCTTGGGTGGAGATAGTAAGCACTACTGCTGATAATTATGGTTTTGGTTCATGCACATGGACTGACCCCGATGATGGGACAAGTCATTTGATATTAGCAGGCGGTTTGACAAGTCAGTCATACAATATTGATTTAGGTACAGGTGTAGCAGAACTACAAAACTTAGACGGTGGAGATGTTCCGTTCATGGAATTTTGCTGTGTCTATATGGGGCATATCTTTGTTTGGGGACCGAACAGTGCATATCCGCACAGAGTTTATTACTGCGGTGTAGACGCGGAAACTGGTTTAGTCAGTAAAGATTATTGGCCGGACAACTATAACTTCCTCATGCCAACCGATGCCAGCGAACCTGTATTAACCTGTATACCATTCTCAGATCACTTGTTGGTTATAACTACAAGAGGATATTACCGCATGTTGGATAATCAGCACCCCTTTCTTAATATTCTCCGGTCGGGTGATGTTGGGGCATACGGCGTAAAATGTGCGGTCAAGTTAGGCAACTATGCTTTTTGGTTAACCGATGAAAAGCAGGTTGTCGCATATGAAGGAAATACTGCAGAAGTGATCTCCGATGGAATTGACGATTTACTTACAGATATGGACTTTACCGATGTGTTTACGGTTGGGTTCGGTAATCAGTTTTGGTTGGTATTTCCCGATAGTACGGAAGAAATAACAACCTGCTTCATATTCGACACTCAGGAAAAGGCATGGTTTAAGTTTGAGTATGCTTTAGCGTTTACCTGTGCAACCGTCTTTGGTGAACCGATGGGCGAGCAGACGTTACATTTCGGTACACATAACGGGGTAATATTGGATTTTGACGGTTATGAGTTTGATTATGATACCTCTATTGAAACTGAGTTCATTATAGGTCCAATTAATTCTAGTAACCGCAAAAACAAATTCAAGAGGATATATTTTGTTGCGGAAACTTCTAGTGGTTATAACTTAGAGGTGTATGCTAAAAGTGACGGAAATAACGAAGAAGAAGTAAAAATAGTGTCTGTCTTGGATGGCGCACAACAGAGTTTCTATGTCTCGTTGGGCGGTGTTAAGGGGCAGAACGTACAGTTCAGGGTGAATTCTAGTGACAGAATACAGGGACTTAAATCTGCATCGTTGGCGATGATACCTGGGAAGGTGAAATAGATGGAAGGTAGAACCATTCCTAAGTCATGGCAAATATTTTATCGTGAGTTAAAAGAAAATGGTGAGTGGTGGACTGGCAAAAGACCTATTCGTGTTTGGGTTGATAGGGAAAAGGCAGAGAAACATCTTAGTCAGTTGAAGAAAAATGCTGGCATTAATCAAGATTACGTTATGGTTGAGGTGAACCATTAATGGCAAATACAACACCTAACCTATTGCCTATTGGTCAGTCTAATATCAAAAACAACAAGAAAATCGTCGATACTCACGATACTAATATGCAAAAACTAAAAGTCACAATGAAAACTATATCAGAGTTGACAGGAATAAATACTCCTATCAACGAGAGAGTTTACTTTGAAAGCGGTTCTGCAGATTATCCCTATACCGATGCAATTACATTTACCTTGGTCAACGGATATACAGAGGAACCTATTGTTACCGCAGGATTTAGGGGATTAGAAACAGACTTTCCGAGTCCCGTTATGCCTATGATTATCGACATAATACAGGAAACAGTTGGAACTACTGCCGATTGTTATAGTCAGATTGTGGTTAAACTTAAAAGCGATAATCTGCCTGCAACCGCAACGGCGAAAGTCTATATCCATGCTGAGTGTCGGGGGGCGGTAAAACGTGCCTAACAATGCAAGTCAGAGGACATGGGGCAAAGATGTAAACAGTGTTTTATTAAACAAAGAATCAGGCGATAAGCGGTATGTTATTTGGAAAATTGACAGAACATTATATTTAGGTAAAACAGATTTAGACGGTACTAATTGGGTGCCAAAAATAGTCATTACACTACCATATAGTATTGAACCATATCCGGCAACTTGCCATATTTACGACAGTGAGATATTGGTATATTTAAGCGTTATTGACGATGAAAGCAATTATAAAGTAGTTATTGTTAGGTGTGATTTGAACGGTGAAAATGCGTCGTATAGCATTATTATAAATTATTCTACATCTCGCATTTATATAGACTACGACAACAATGAAATTCGTTATGTGAGGTTTATTGTTGGCGGTTATATGAAGGTAGGATTTAGTGATTTTTATGGGAATGGTTACACTGAAAACCAAGTAACGGCACGAACATTTGGCAGTTATTTTGAAGTGGCGAGAGCAGGTAGTAAATTATTATATTTTTTTAAAGTCAACACAACTCTCTATGTTGCTCAGTCAGATTTAGATTGTACTAATTTTGTTCAAAGGTCTACTTCCAAAGGCATACAGAGTTTGAGTTTTGCTGCTGTAGATGGTTCCTATGCCTATACGACGTTTTTTACTCAATATACCTTTGGCATATGTAAGGTTAGTTCAGTAACTTCTACTACTACAGATTTTTCCTTTATTGAAACTACGTCAATAGGTTTTGTGTACTTTGATATGTTCAAAGAGAATGGCGAATTATATGTTATTGAAGTGTCACAGGATGATTATGGAGTAATATTTATTGTTGTTGGTACGTGCGATTTAGGATTATCTAGTTTTTCCGAAGAATCTTACGAAGTTGGAAACTTCGTCGATGATGTAAGGGTTGATGTGAGCGGAGAATACTATAAATACGCTTGGAGTCAAGAGCAGTTATATGCCGGTGGCAACTTAGGATCGCTCCATTTATGGACATACCCGGGCAACGGTCCAATAACCCCGATAACCGTACAATGTCAGATAACAGATATACTCATAGATGCAAGCACAGGAAAGACTATTATACCACTAATAGGAGGTGTTTAGATGGCAACAATTAATTATGATAAAATGGTAGCACTTCGACCATTCGCAGAGGCAGCAGGACAGGAAGTTAATTGGTTAGGTGGTGACGTTGGTAAGCGCACTATTGACATGGGAGGTACCACCTACCGTGAGGATACGGGTGATTTTAGCATTAACCCTGCGAATAATAGGGCATACGTTAATCCGAGTAAAGCAACTATGCTAAATTCTGCCGTAGCGTACAAACCTATAGATGGCAACACCATGAACCAATATCGGTCAATGGCAAGAGGTATGGTAGGAAATCAATATCAGTCAAAATTTGACGAACTCGACAGAAGGCAGAATGAGTATGAGACTAAAGCAAATCAAATGATGCGTAGTATTGAGAGTAAATATAATCGTGGTATGACTAATACCGGATTTAAGTTTAAAAACGATAGAGAAAGTCAAGGGTTTAATCTTGCTAAATACGGTGGCAGCGGTGGTGCTGACTACATGCGCAGTAAGTTAGTCGAATCATATCAACCGATTTATGCCGACTTAGAAGCACAGAAAAACGAAGGACTTACTAATCTTGGCGAAAACTATAATCTTGGTATGGCAGAATTTGCAGGGCAATACGGTGACTTATTGGGTAAGCAATCTTCTGATGTAGATAAAATGGCACTCGACTTATACGATAGAAACCAGAAAAACGCTTTAGGACTTGCCGATGCTACGAGTAACTATGGCAAAGACATTGCCGAAGCAGATAAAGCGGAGTTTGACAGGGATATTGATTATGCTACAACATTTAAAAAGGATCGTAATACAGGAGAATATACCCTTGGTGGCAGGGGAGATATTATTGATATGACCGGGATTGATCCGGAAACAGGTCAACAGTCATATTCTGCAATGAAGGATGAGAGGCAGTTTGCTTTAGATAAGGCGACGAAAGAAGCGCAGATCAATAAGTATAATCTCGATGCAAGCGGCAGGGATACGGTAAGCGAGAGACAAAACGCTGCTACTGCTGACCTGCTCAATAAGGCGGTTGGTCGTTATCAGCAGAATCAGCAACAAGGTTTGAAATATCCAGGCTACTATACAGTCAGTTCATTGCTGAGCGATCCCGAATGGATGATTGAGGCGAAGAAGTCCGGAGCAAATAGCAAGGATGCTATTGATATGCTGCTGACTTCGATTGGGACAACTCCTTCTGAATTCTTCACCGGGGAAACCGCAAAACTTCTACCGTTATACAATCAATTGGGCGGCGGTGATAGCGCATTAATGAGCAAAGCGTTAGCGGCAGCACAAAGGGACGATAACTTTGAAAATGATCCTGACGGTACTATAAATTACTACTACAATATTTTAAGTGGTGGGAATAGGAGTGCTAATACTTCCACAAATACAACTAATAGCACTCCTAAGTCAGACGATGAAATCAGGAAAGAACTTAATCCTTACCTCAAATAAAGGGGTGGTAATGTGTCGCAAGAAAAACTTTACGAAGCAGTAAGAACAGGCAGAATAAAGGTAAGTGAACTCAATGACGATGGCATACGTGCGCTGAGTGACTATATGGATACTAAGGATAAACCTGCTGAGAAACCTTCTTTATATAAAAGTTTAGACAGTAAGATTGGCGGCATACTTCCGGGCGGTAGCGAATTTAAACCTTCCGAGTATGGCATAAGTGATAAGTTTGCAAAAAACAATCCGGTAATCAGCAGGGGATTAGCGACAGTCGTTAGTCCCTTGAAAGCGGCACTAGATAACCCTTGGGCAGAAAGAGCAAGTCAGACAGGCGTTGAAATAGAAACAACCGTAAGTAACCCCAACAAAACATCTACAGGTAGCGGTTTTGGTGACATTTCTGCTGACTTATGGGGCGCAGGCATGGGGTTTATAGATAAGACGAAGAAAAATCCTTTTGGCACTATAAGTGCAGGATCGCAGTTATTTAAGGTAAGTGAAGAAGCGATTGAGCGCGGATTAGGTTTAGGCAACTTACCTGGGGTAGTTAAGGGGTTAGAGAAACTACCCGGTGCCGTTAAGACAGGTCTAAAAGTCGGTGGCGCAACGATACCATATGAAACTACTATGGCAAAACTTAATGATCGTGAGTTTGGTACAGGAGAAGCGGCAGAGGCAGTATTAGTCAATGCCGCTTTAGGCATGGCATTGCATGGTGCAGGTAGTTATTTGGGTAGGAAGAAGTCTAAAGAAACACCTCTAGTCGAAAAGGAAGTCACCTCTCCCGAAGTCAAGCAGGACATTCCTGCTGACATTAATTTAGCAAGAAATGTAGTCAAGAATACAACTAATCTAGGCAGGATAAACAGGATAATTGATGCTTACCCTGAGTTAGCGGCAGAATACCCACAGTTTAGACTACAGCAGGGCGACAAGGTTATCCTACCTAACGGCAAAGAAGCAACCGTTAAAGTTGCCGACAGGATGATTATTCAGGTTGATGTGGACGGTAAGACTGCTAGTGTTGGGCGCAAGGTTGTACGAGTACCAGAAACTAAAGTAGAAGTGCCGGAGGTTGTACCTGAGACAATACCGGAAGTCGCAACACCTGAGATCGTTACTCCTGAGATTAAACAGCAACCTATTATTAACGATGTGCCGAGAGTAAACAACCGAAGCGGTGCTGAGACTTTTGCCGATGAAAATATCCCTGCCGCACCGATTAAGCAGGAAGTCACTCCCATTCAACCGGAAGTAATGCAGGAAACATTGCCGCCTACTCAAATTAAGGTCAATCGTGGCAGTAAGGGCGTAGCAAATATAACCCTGCCTGATGCCGACCATGCCCTATTGTTTGAGTTGGATAAACAAATGAAGATGCTTAACAACGATAAAACTTATTCGCATGAATTGGATACATTAGCGGAACAAAACTATAACAAACTCAAAGATAAATTTCCAGATCCCATCGGTACTGCTGACACTTACCGCAGAAGTGTTTTTAATGGCGCGAAGGATATTGAGAAGGACGGGACTTATGCGGCAGAGACTTTTGAAGCGGTAAAGGCAAAACTTGATGCCGAAGCGAAACGCTTTGATATTCCGGTAGATAAGAGAACCTCTAAGAATGTCGGGGATAGGAAAGTTAATGCCATGCAGTACAATCACCCTGAGTTGAAACCGTATGTTCAAGAGCAGGCTAAAAATATGATGGGCGATCTTGCCGCATCATTAAAGGCAGAGCGTGGCGGTACTACGGTATATGGCGAAAATACCGGCGGTGAGAATATCTCATGGGGCAATAAGCGCATGACTACAGATACTATTGCTAAGATTCTTGACGAGCAGAAGGTTAGTTATGCCGACATTGATAACGCTTTACAGCGCATTATTGACGATGCAGGGCAGGAGAATGTTGCACTTGCTAAACGTATTGAGTTGCTAATTGACGAGCATTTGACCGATGGATATACCGACATTTACGGTAATAAGTATCCTCCATCTAAGGAATACGTTGACGCGAAAAATAAGGCGTATGGGACCGATATTAAGGTTAAGGAAACTAAGGAAGGTATGACGGAAGAGGAATGGGCAGAGTTAGAGGAATTGCAGCAGGATATTGAGGGCGGCAATACTTCCAAAACCATGTCCGAGGATATTGGACTGAAACCGGAGAAAGCGGAAACTTATGACGAGGGAACAATCGGGGCGGCAAGGTTAACTTTACCAGAAAAACAAGCGACTCTGCCAGGCACTAACGAGAAGGTGCGGTCATTCCAAAGAACTGCCATTGATGCTCCGGTCACTGACGATATGACCAAAGCAGGTCTGTTGGTTGATATTTACGCCGAAGGCCCAGGCGCATATAAACCGATAACGAATATTGAAACCGAGGCGGCAGCGAGGAAGTTTATCGAGGATAACGGTATCGAAGTTGCCATTAACCGTGTCATGGATAAAACAGAAACATCAGCAGAACAAACAGCACTTGCCGGTCAGTTAACCTATGCACTACAAAGGCAGGGCAAGCATGAGCAGGCACTAAATATGCTTGAGAGTTTAGCGGAGCAGTTAACTTCTGCCGGTCAGAAAATCCAGGCGGTTAAGATATTTCAGAACCTATCGCCGGAAGGTGTTTTAATCAAGGCACAGCGTGAAACAAAAAAGGCGTTTAACGAGTTGCCGAAACAGACTAAGGATAAGCACGATAATTTAAGCGGTAAACTCCAAGAAGAATTTGACGGTATCGACAAGGAAGCAATTGACCAAGTGGTTAGCGAAACTCCTGAGTTGGGCGGTACTCCTAAGAAAAAACCTACTACAGCAGGAAAACCGGGTAAACCTAAAACTGATGAATTTGACCCTGCCGCCGTATTAGGTCAGAAGATTGTTCAATGGACTAAACCCATGATACCTAAAGCAATAACACCTGAGATGGAAATAGTCAGGACGTTATTCAAAAAGGCGCAGGAGGTATTACCTAAAGAGAAGGTTAAACCTGTTAAGACAAGTGCCTTGGATGAGATTGCCGCCGCACTACAGCAAAGCGACAACTACCGCAAAACATGGGAAGATGCCAAACAATCTATCATTGAGCAAAACGGCGAACTGCCGCAGGTTATGAAGGACGTTGAGGCGTATATCGAGCATTACTTGAATGTGCCGTATTCTGAGCGTTCATTGAGCAGGATATTGGTCGAGGCAATGAAGGATAAGAACTTCGATTTAGAGCAGAGTGCTTTTGGTCCAATGTCACCGAATTTCCGAGGGACTAAGGCAGAGAATAACGCTTTTATTCAGTCTATCGTTAAAGATAGCGGATTGACCGGAAAGAACGCAGAAGTATTGTCCTTGGAATTGGGCAGCAAACTTGACGAAGCGTTAACGAAAAAGCGTGATGATAAGACTTCTGATCTTGCTAAGAAAATTATCAAGATGGCAACGGAAACGCCAAAGGGTGCTGAAAATAACCCCGTTAAGGAAATGTTTAATATTCTGATGCAGAAAGCAAAAGAATCTATGCCGAAGGTGGAAGGTGCTAAGTCCACCAAGGATGGAATGTTGCCGATATATAACGCCTTAAATAACCGTAAAATGTTTAATCAGGTATGGTCAGAGGCGAAGAAGGATATTGTTAAGCAATTAGAGGCGAAGGGATTATCGGTTGAAGGAGTTAACCTTGACCAAATGTTTGCCGAACTCCTTTATCACCCCTACACTAAGGGACAGTTAAGTAGGGAGGTTGCTAAGGGCATTAAGCAGTACGGTATTGATGTGAATAACATTGTCCGGCAGCACTTTACCGTAGTTGATAAAACAGGGCAGACGTTGGCCGAAAAGTTGACTACAAGGGGTATGTTACCGAAGGACGAAGCGGCATTGTTGGCGCAGGACATTCAGGCCAGATTTGCCGAGATAGCGGAAACGAAGAAAGCGCAGATATTGAAGAATATGTTTCGCGAGAGGTCGCTTACTAAAGAGCAGAGGACTATTGACCAGAAGATTATTGAGTTGTCTAACCTGGGGGCATTATCTAAGGAGCAATACAGGCGGTCGGTTGCCGAGAAGATGGGGTTGCCTTCTCTAACCAAAGATACTGCTGATCAGTTAATCGCGATTGCCGAGAAAATACAGACTTCTACCGGAAACGCCAAAGAACTTGCTGTATGGGAACTTCATGCTGCGCTTGCTGCACTACAAAAACCTACCATATGGCAGAAAATAAGTAGTGGTCAGGTTGTTGCTCAGTTGTTAAACTTGAAAACGCATATCAGGAACATAATTGGCAATGAAGGATTTTATCGAGCAGAGAGATTCGCGAAATATCCTGCATCCTTGATTGACTATACTATATCTAAATTAACAGGTACACCAAGGACGGTAACTTTCCGCACATCTGGTGGCAATATGATTAATAACTATCTTGAAGGATTTGCTAATGAGTTTAAAGATATTGGTACTGGCATTAAAAAAGGTGCAAAGGCAGGATGGATGGGTACAAGACCAGAAAATCTTGTTTCTCAGTTTGATTTAAGACCTAAAGCATTTAATGAAAAGGGCAACATTGCAGAGCGTACAATGTCTTTCCTTGAAAACTTAAATGGTGCTGGATTGACAGCAGAGGATTATGCCGCTTTTAATAGGGCAAGAAATGAAACATTGCGCGAAATGGCCGTTCTTAGAGTAATGAATAAGACCGGCAAAACAGACAAGGCATTAGTGGAAGTTGAAATGAAGGAGATTGAAAAAAATATCTCTGATGTTGCAAATGATGTATCAAGGGATTATGGCAAATATGCAACTTATCAGGATGATAATGTTCTTTCATTAGCACTATTGGGGATAAAGAGAAAACTTAATAAACTATCAACCCTTGGCGCAACAGAAGAATGGGGATTAGGTGATCTTGTTCTTAGGTACGCACGCACCCCGGGAGCATTAATCATGCGCGGCATTGAATATTCTCCATTAGGGGTATTAAAGTCTGTAAAAGAATTATATGTTCCTTGGCGTAAGACAGGAGAACCTAACCGCAGAGAAGCAATATTAGCACTTTCCAGGGCAATAATTGGTACTGTCGGAATGTCTGGCATGGGTTGGTTTTTGGCTGACATAGGCATATTAACTGGTTCAATGGACCCCGATAAAGATGTTAGATCAATGCAGAAAAAAGTTATGGGTGGAGCATATAAGGTTAATTTCTCTGCACTGAAAAGATTTGTTACTAGCGGTTTCGATAAAAAAGAAGCAGAACCACAAAAAGGAGATACGCTAATTAGTTACGACTGGTTCCAACCCCTTGCTATGGCCTTGTCCTTTGGGGTAAATATGTCTAACAATGGATTTGGCAAGGCAATAAAAGGTCAACCGGAAAACTACTTAGAGGGTATGGTAGGAGCAATAAATAGTATTGCGGAGCAACCCTTATTCTCAGGCATCCAGCAGTTAGCAACTAAATATCCTGGCGAAACAGCAGGAGAGCAAGCAGCAAGGGGATTAGGAACGGTTATTAAGGGTGCTGCCGCTAGTTTTATTCCTACAGCAATAAACCAAGTTAAACAATTAACCGATAATTCTTCGAGGATTACCTATGATACCAATTTCCTTAAAGATATGGTTAATAGGGTTATTGTAAAATTACCTGGACTATCCAAAACATTGCCTAAGTCATACGATGTATTGGGAGAAGAAAAACAGACATACCCAGGCAATAGCAATAATCCATTTAATGTATTCATAAATCCTGCATTTATTAATAAGTATAATCCATCAAAAGAAGCAATGTTAGCAATAAGTACATTCCAAGAAACCGGAGAAACAAACCAGTTTCCAAGAGAGACAAGAAGATACTTTACTGTAAGCGGAGAGAGATTTGACTTAACCCCTGATGAGTGGTCACAAATGCAGAAAATTGTTGGAGAAAAAACACAACAAGGATTCTCTAAAATTTCACCTAAACTAAGACCTGAAATTCAAGTTAAAAAAATGGTTGACATTTTAGGCAAAGCAGGAGAATATGGTAAGATACAAATTCTTAGGCAGCGCAAGGTTAAGTTTAGGAAAAGTGGCAATGGATTAAAATTATTGGGGGTTAAGAAGTGATTAAAAAACTAATACAGGCAGAAGCGGTTAGACTTTTAATTGCTGTAGTTATTTGTTTTGGAGTGTGCAACGTTGTAGCAAAATGGTACGGTATTATGGAATTTATGGAGTATTCATTAATTATTTGGTTTGGGGTTTTGTTTATTATTTCTGTTGCAGATTCGTTTAAGCGAAAATAAATTTTTCTATCGACAAATTTTCCCTAGATTATGAACGATTAATTTGCATATAATTAACTAATCAAATTTAGGGAGGTTTGTTGAATGAAGAAGTTATTAGTTTTATTGACAGTCACATTTCTATTGTCGCTGTCCGTACCTGCATTTGCCGCCATAGGGATAAACGTCAACGGTCAAGATGTGTATTCTGATGTGCCAGCGCAAAACATCGGCGACAGAGTAATGGTTCCGGTTCGTTTGATTGCCGAGATATTCGGCGCGAATGTATCGTGGGACGAAGCAAGGCAAACGGTCAATATCGTGTGGCAACCAAAACAGGTTATAAGTCAGCAGGTACAACCGCAGACATACGATGATACTGATTATGAAGAAGAATATGCCGCCGCTTATGAGGAAGAATTAGAGAACGCAAGGCAGTACGTCATTGATATGTATGAGTCGCAGCGAATCGTTCTGCAAGCGCAGATGGATCAGGAGTGGAAGGATTATTGCAAGCAATACACTAAAAATTCTCAGACAATTCCAGATAAAAACTCTTGGTCATACAGGGAATTACAGAAGGAATATGATCCATATTTCAAGTCTTTGGAAGTCCAAAGGGATGCAGAGTTGAATAGAATTAGGTAAATAAAAAGCACCCGAAAGGGTGTTTTCTTGTTAATAATTGTGGTATAATATACATATGGGACATCATGGATTAGCTACCTATGATGGTGCGGTACTCTCGCCGCACTCCCATATTAACTATAACAGAGAGATAAGAAACCTGGAGAGGGGGTTGTTTTTATGCAGCAAGATAAGATTAATGAAGTAAATTCCAAAGAAAAACCATGCAGTAAATGCGGAGAAATATACCCATTAACTTCTGAATATTTTCCCAGAAGGAAAATTGCGAAGGATGGATTTGACTCTTGGTGTAAGAAATGCAGGAGTGCCCACAATAAGAAATATTGCAAGGAAAATAAGGATCGTATTACGGAAAAGAACAGGAACTACTATTTGGAGAATAAAGATAGGTTACTTAAATACATGGGTGACTATCAAAAAACAGATAGATACAAGGATTATAGAAAAAAATATACTCAAACGGAAAAGAATAAGGAATATCGCAGACTCTATTATCTGTTTAAGAAATATGATAAAGAGCGTAATAATTATATTTATTAAAAAGAAATAACCACTCTCAACAGGGTGGTTATTTTTCGTCCGATACGTATTCAAATAAGTCGCCCGGTTGACATTTAAGAACTTGACATAGTTTGCCTATTTGCTCTATCTCTATTCTCTTAGTTGTACCATGCCATAATTGCGAAACAGTACCGGGGCGTATTCCCGTTAATGCGGTCAACTCTCTTTGATTTATTCTATGTCGTCCCATTAACTCTGAAACCTTTATCACTACTTTAGCCATAACTTTTACACCTCCTACCGTATTCAGTATAACACTTATGGTTATAGGATTGCAACTATTTTTTAATATATTACTTTTGTCGTATTGACATACTACTATAAGGGTAGTATAATTTTAATTAGAAGTAGCATATAGATATAAGTTGTGGGGAGGCAGAGAGATGGATAAAAGTTTCAAGGAATGTTTTGCGGAGTTGTGCGCTGACCGGGCGAGTGATGCAGTTATGGAGGCACGATTTAAGGACGATGAGTATATCGAGGCAATGGATAAGTTGAAAATTGCAAGTAATCAGGTTAGTCAATTGTTGAGCGTAGAGAATCAGGGTTTATTTACACAACTGCTTGATGCCTACACTTGCAGGCAGATATGCGAAACTCGTCTGGCATATGAGCAGGGCATGAGGGACGGGTTGCGCCTTAATAAGATAGTGGGAGGGGTAGTATGAACGATTTGGTTGTTGTGAGTGATTTTGGGGTTACTTGTTTGAAGGACGTGCCGGTTGTTAGTAGTCGGAAGGTGGCAGATGTTTTCGACAAACAACACGCTCATGTTATGAGAGATATTCAAGATATCATAAAAGATCTATCCAGAATTGGAGAGAAGGACTGGGAAAATAATTTTATAGAATCTACCTACAAGGATTCTTATAAAAGAAAACAGCCTGAATTTTTATTAACTCATGACGGATTTGTTTTATTAACAATGGGTTTTAGTGGGAAAAAGGCTCTTAGGTTTAAAATAGCCTACATAAATGAATTCAACAAAATGGAGTCATTTATAGAGAGTCGTAACATTGCCCGTATGGAATCTCGCGATCTTACCGATGCAATACAGGCATTGCACGATCCGCCTAAACATTATCATTATTCAAGTGAATTTGATATGATTAATCGTATAGTTTTGGGTATGACATCTAAGCAGTTCCGACTACAACATGGATTATCTAAAGAAACCCCAATAAGAGACTATTTAACACTGCAACAGATTGATGAAATAAAAAGGTTACAGAGTTTTGACGCTCATTTAGCCAATGTTATTACTGACTATAAGCAACGTCAAAAACTACTACAAGAATATTACGGTAAAATTTATACCCGCAATACAGAATTAACCGGAACATAAGGGAGGACGATTTTCCGTCCACCTTTATGGTACTTGTAAAATCAATCACCCTACTCATTAATTATGGGTATTGTAAATTTGCAACACCGCTAAAGGGTAGCGTAAAATCTCCACCCATTGCAAGGTAGTGTCAGGGTAGGCATACCCTTTTAATAAATAAGGGGGATGAAAAACCATACCACCTTAAAAGGTATCCATAAAAACGGATTCCTTAAATTATAAAACACTCCTTCGGGGGATGATTTCATAGTATAGGAGGTGTATTCATGGAAGATATAATGGATGATATATTTAAACAACTTGAAGACATTAAATTTGGGCGTAAAACACCTGCCGGTACCTGCACTAATGATAATAAGGAAGGTGCGTTCAACCCAAAGGATCTCTATAAGGCAATTGAGATTGCAAATAGAGTTACCAAGAGAACGGCACTTGATGATGCGGTAGAGGATTTTATAGATAACAATAACTGCTCTATAAAGGACATTACGCTATACATGCAGGGCGATCCGCACGATACGGTTGCTCATACATTTAGCGGAAGTCTAAAGGTTAAATATAGCAAGTATATTCCTAATTCTTTCCTTGCTCTCGATGCAAATGTTTTTTGGAATAATATTAATAAGAAAAAATAAGCACCCTCCGGGGTGTTTTTATTTTGCGGAAAGTAGGTGATACAACTTTAGCAGGCACCGACTCCGAGGAATCGGCAATACGGAGATACGACCTCCGCGCCTGCAAGGACAGCATAACATTACGAGGTAGAGATATACAAGTGGTATATTCTTGTCATTCCGAGGGGGCGCAAGGATGAGTGATAATGTGCAGGGGTTAAAGGAAGATATGACCGAGGTTAAGGGAACGCTAAAAGATATGGTCAATCAACTTACCGAGTTAAGGGTTTTAATTGCTGGTAACTATACACATAAGGACGATTTTGCAAAGTGTCAGAAGTTGCAGGAGGACAGGGTTGTTTCCCTACATCAAAAAAGGGAGATAGTGCAGAAGGAATTAGAGGTTAAAATAGAGGCAGTTAGAGAAGAATCGAACGCCAAACTATCAGAACATATAAAGACTGAGAAGGAAAACAGGTGGAAATTTTACGGCATCCTCATTGCCATAATGACGCTGACAACTACCTTGATACAGATAATTTTTAAGGTAGCGGCAAAGTTAGGTGATGTGCTATGAGGAAATATGTAAAAATTATCTCGCTTATTTTGTTGGTTTTAATTATCTGCTCTGGTGCTGCATACGCCACTAGAGATAAGTTAGACATTAACCAACTAACCGACAATCAACTTAGGCAAGAATTACTGGACATAAAGGGCATAGGGGCGGTTACTGCCGAGAGGGTTGTTATATATCGTGCAGCGAATAAACCCGTCACTATAAGCGAACTGGACAGCGTGAAGGGCATCGGAGAGAAACGAATTGCCCTGATTAAGAAAAAATTTAAGTAGGAGGAATAATCATGGAAATTAAACAAAAACCGAGTAAGAATTTTAGCAGCAGGCAGGGCAGAAAAATCATTGCTATTGTCGATCACATTACGGCAGGTGCTTTCAGTGGTTCCGTATCGTGGTTATGTAATCCGGCATCGAGGGCAAGCGCACACTACGTTATTAGTCGCGCCGGTGAGATTGTGCAGTTAGTGGCAGACGAGAATAAGGCATGGCATGGCGGTGAAGTAAATAAGCCAAATTGGCCACTATATGATGGTCACGATCCCAACCTATACACTATCGGCATTGAGCATGAGGGATATAAGGATCAGGGCGGCAATGGTCAATTAACCGAGGATCAGTATCAAGCGACACTCTGGTTACACCGTCAATTAATCGCCAAACATGGAATTAAGATTGACCGCGATCATATTATCGGGCATTACCGCATTGACAGCGTTAACCGTCCCAATTGTCCAGGTCCGGCGTTTCCTTGGGATAGGTTGTTTGACGATTTAGAGAATAAACCTGTTAGTCAAGTACCAGGTCCATTTCCCGATGTTGCCGGAGATAGATGGAGTGCAGGACATATTGCGTGGTGTAAGGAAAATGACTGGTTAAAAGGTTATGATGATGGCACATTTAGACCTGATACATCCGTGACACGCGAACAAATGGCGGTTATTCTTGCCCGACTTCGGGACAAGGGGGTAATTTAGTGGAGGAAGAAAGCAAGACAAATGTCTATAATGAAGCAACTTCTCCAAAACAAAAGCACGACATTATTGACTATGCCTTAATTGCATCATTTGGCATAGTTTTAGTTTTGATATGCGCTTTGGTGTGGACTGGTCGAGAAGTGCCGGGGAATATCGAGAGTATGTTGTATATGCTTGCAACGTCTTTAGGATTTAAAAAGGCAGTACCGAGCGTGAATAGTAAGAAGTAGGCAGGACATAATATCAATACGCGAATTAACTTTTAATACCCCTGTGAACTATCCGGAATTTCCGGAAGGTTTGCAGGGTTTTTGTTTTTGGGCAAAAAAGAACTCCCCTTGACGTAATCCAAGGAGAGAGTTTTGCCGATCGATAACGCTGCATACCGCACTATTAACCTGTTTTTAATGTTGGAGCCTCCGATAGGACTCGAACCCACAACCTTCTGATTACAAAACAGTTGCTCTACCAATTGAGCTAAGGAGGCGTTTTTATCCGGCAAGGGCAGGCCGGTTTAATTAGATAAATTATTCGGTAAAACCATTTTCTTTCATCCAAGCAGTTTCGGCGTTAAGGACACTGCCGACCAAATCAACGTCAATACCTGTTTCGTTGACAATGTAAGCGGCAACCTCGTCGGTATCCATAATCGGCGGCAATCCAGCGACTTTTCTCGCTTCTTCATACTCGCGTTTTGCCTCGGCAGCATCTTCGGAAGAAACTTCGCCGCCCATTTCTACCTCTACCTCCCAATCTTCAAGAACATCGGCAATTAATTTACTAGACTTCTTGCATATACCGTCCAGTATACTAGAAACCAATCTCTTGTTTGCGGCAAGTCTAGGATCGTGCCTATCTTCATACATACATTCAAGCACGTTAAAGATATTAGCTTTTCCGGAATTATAGATCAGTCCGGTTAATTCTAACGCTAACCATTCAGCATCAATAGTACCCTTTACAATTTCTTCGCTCAACTTTACTACCTCACTTTTCTTTGCTCTGCCCTTTGCCTGTGTAGATAATTGTACCACCACTACATGAACATTTCAACTTAATACGGTAAATTTATTCTGTACTCAGTAGATTTTTAGGCAAAAAAAAGAACGCTATTCGCGTCCGTCTAAAGGCTAAATTTTTTCAACGGAATACACTACTACTAGATTCAATAACAATGCTAATTCCACACGGAGGTATTCACTTCCTTTCGCCTCAGATTAT
>Ga0209728_1000275_pt1 | contig 46787 bp, 84 predicted proteins | sample RifGroD1_FD_183997 | JGI IMG/M metagenome (GOLD analysis project Ga0209728, IMG submission 183997) | Groundwater microbial communities from Rifle, Colorado, USA - Groundwater D1 (SPAdes) (version 2) | ecosystem: Environmental > Aquatic > Deep subsurface > Groundwater | place: Rifle, Colorado... | reverse complement strand
TCCGGAACAACCGCAATCGCCGCCTTAAATACAGGGCGATTTTTTATTGGCATCGAAAAAGATGAAGAGTATTGTGCAATCGCCAACAAGCGAATAGCGGACCGCTTACAAAATGTTAATTTCCTCCTCTCATTAACTCCTTTTTCTAAACCCAAAACCCCATGATTTCAGCGAAAAAAGCTCGTCTTACGTTGTAGACATGCAACTTACCTTTAAACCGGAAGACAAACGTTGGTAGTTGACGTTTAATGGATAATTCAGTACAAGGAGTGAAAAATACCATGCTTGAGTTAGATTCAATAATTACAAATGGTTATGTAGATATTCAAACTATCGAACATTTTACAGCAAGGGGCTATGTATTCGTATGTACTGTTCCCGCAAAATCCGCTCACCCTCATGCAGCGATAACGGATAAGTTGAGCGTATTTGCCAAGTACACTTCTCCTTCGATAGATAATAATTGTTCCGAGGGAACATTAAAGATGGATTGACTATGAATTCAGGAGGACAACCCATGGGAGAAAATAGAGCGTGCAAATGCTTTATCGAAATAGAACCTAACATTCGAGTAAACTGTGCAACCTGCAAGCGATGGAACTATGATTTAGGTCGATGCAGGGACGAGGAGATTGTAGTAGAGAGTCAAAGTCCTGAATCGAAAGTTGGTTGGTGTGATTGGTGATAAGGAGTGAAACCTATGGCAGAGCAAAAAGTTAAAAAGGAACCGAAAAAAGCTGCTGCCAAGCCAAAGGTAGAAAAGCCAAAAGCAGAGGAGCAACCAAAGCAGAAGAAAATGACTCAAGCCCAATTGGCTGCCTATTATGAGCAATTAAAGCAGGAGGCGGCTAGGAGGGATGATGAGTATTGGTTAAAGTATTACGTTAAGATCGTTAATAAGGATGGCGACACAGTACCACTCGTACTTAATGAAATCCAAAAGAAGATTGACGATAAGATAAAAGAGTTGGAGGCCCAGGGAATTCCTGCGCGACTCATTATATTGAAGGCTAGGCAGGTTGGTGGTTCGACATATATTCAAGGTAAATTTATATGCAGAATCATTAAACATAAAAACAGAATAGCCCTTGTAGTCGCCCATCGTGATGATAGCACGAATGCGATTTTCGAAAAGGCTAAATTCATGAACAAAAATTTACCAGATAATGTTAAACCACTTCAACAGGCATCTAACGCAAGAGAACTTATATTTGATAGACCTCCTCATTATAAAGGCAAGCAGGAAGGTCTTAACAGCAGAATCAAGGTGCAGACAGCAGGTAGTGAAGGTATTGGTCGTTCCGATACTCATTACTATGTTCACCTTTCCGAGTTCGCCTTTTATTCGGGCAATCCAAAAAAGAGCTTAACGGGTATCCTTAAATCTGTTCCCAAAAAAGTAGGAACAATTGTCGCGATTGAATCAACTGCCAACGGAATGAACGACTTCAAGGACCTTTGGGATAAGGCCGAGGCAGGGAAGAGTCAATGGGTTCCCATGTTTTTCGCTTGGTTTGATAGTTCTGAGTACCAAATGCCGGTGACTGATGAAGTTGCAAAAGAAATCACGCAGACCATGGAAGACTCTAGGAGTCATGATAATAATTGCGATTGCCTTCCTTGTTATCTGAGGAAAATATATGATCTTTACAATCTAAAAGTTGAACAAATAGCCTGGTATATGTGGTCGCTTGAGAACGATTGTAATGGAGACAGGGACATTATGTCCCAAGAGTGCCCTTCTTACCCATCGGAGGCGTTCCTCGCGACAGGTAGACCGGTATTCAATAGCAAACAAATTATGCTACGAATGGAACAATTGAAAAAACAATACAAAGAAAAACCTCCGAAACGAGGTTCTTTTTTATTCGAGTGGAACAACCCTGAAACCAAAGATAAGATCAAGGACGATTCAATCAGATTTGTCAATGGATTCGGCAATTATATTCACATTTATGAGGAACCAAAAGCAGGACATCCTTATTGTGCGGGAGGAGATACGGCTGGAGATGGGGCTGATAAGTTTAGTGCAACGGTTATCGACAACTCCAACGGAAAACGTGTTGCAACCCTCCACGATAAGATAGACCCCGATACCTACGCGCACCAAATGTACTGCCTTGGAAAGTATTACAACACAGCATTACTGAGTATTGAAATTAACTTTGATATCTACCCTGTCAAGGAATTGGAACGGCTTAACTATCCAAAGCAGTATAGGCGTGAAGTCATTGACGAAGTAGGCCATAAAAAGCAATACAAGAACGGTTGGAAAACCGATTCAAACACTCGACCAATGATTATTTCAAATGAAATCGTCCTAATCCGTGACAACATCGAACTCTTCACTCACATCGACATGCTTTCCGAATGCCTAACCTTCGTCATTGACAAAAACGGCAGACCCGATGCAGAGTCAGGCAAACATGACGATATCCTAATGAGTGACATGATAGCTAATGCAAGTAGAACCCAACAGCGATTCACAGTCGAACGCAATGCCCAATTCGAGCTACCTCCCAATATGAGCGAAGAAGAGAAGGCGAGAGTCAAGGCTAATATTGAGTTCAGTGATAAGTATGTAGAGATGGCTAAGTATCGGAGGAAGAAGTAAATATGAAAGTCAAAGAGTTGATTGAAATACTTTCTAAGTTAGACCAAGAAAAAAATATAAAAACCGTAGTAGCAGATGGATATGAATACAAAGATGAAACAGGAACGCCAGAAGTAAGAGAATATAAGGAGTTCTGGATTGCGTCAAACAACGGAGGGTATTATGGCATTGAAATGGCCTTCGACGACCCTGATAGAGACAATGATAATACAGATTTTTATGTATTAACTTAGCTTCATTAGAAAACCAGAACACCGTGGACGTTTTGAACGACCTCGGATTTTTTATGTCTAAAGAGAGGTGAAACAATGTCGCTACTAACTAAGGCGAAAAAGGTGGCTGGTAAAATCATGGGCAAAAAAGAAATGGTAGTCGATGCCGAGCAAGAAGAGGCAGACCGCGAACTTATAGAGCAATGGCAACCTGTATTCGAGGCAGATAAACGAGCTAAGGCACCCTGGGATAAGAGGTTCGATGCTTGGGAGAGCGTATACAATGCAGGTAGGGACTTCCAAAATGTTGAGGATGAGCTAACCAATTCCAACAGGAGTCCACGCACGATTATCAATTTCCCTCGAATGATAACAGAATCCTTGGTGAGCTTGGATGTCCCTGACCCTGACTTCAAAGCTATAGCTCAAGATGATGAGGAGTCTGTTGAAATCCTTAAAAACTATGTCATGTATGTGGTTCGTTCTGCTCAACCATCCCTTGAAGAAATCAACCTCCACAATGAACGTAGGGTGATGAAGTTTGGTGGAGCTTTCCACAAAATCCATTGGAACAACAACGTCAAAAAGGCAGGTTATGTCGGGGAAATAGAAATCTCCATGCCTCACCCGAAAGACATTATCCCGAACCATGGGGCAACATCAATCGACGACATGGAGCATTATCATCATCCAAACAACCGCACAGCCAATTACATTATTCGCAAATGGCCACATATCACAAAGGAAGTGCTTGAGAATAAAGCTCAACTCTTTCATGAGTATGACGAAATGAGTGGTTCACAGCGAATAACCGTTTCTGATCAAGACGCAGGAGATCAGGAAATGGGGTTAGCTAAGTACACCATCGTAGAAACATCCTACAGAGATGAAGAAGGCGACATATGCAAGCTATGGTGGTCTGGTGACCTAGTAATTAGCCATCTACCAAAGTTCTTCCATCGGAGAATTGAGGGAGAGATTGCCAATACTGAGGAATACGAAGGCAAAGAGGTTGACTATTATGTTCCAAAGTCCTGGGATTTAATTTATCAGCCATTTATTCCGAGGGACAAGTCCTTTTGGGGAATCTCCATCATGGAAGATATTCACGACATTAACGAGGCCATCAAAAAAGCGGTTTATCAGCATGAGGAACAGCACTTAAAGGGAAATAAGAAGATTCTCTGTGACAGCCAAGAAGTAAAGATTGCCCTTGAATCATCTATCTCTAGTGTGATTTACGTTAAGGACCCGAACCAATCGACAAAAGAAATCGACATGAACAGCAACATCGACGGTGTAGCGTGGATTAACCAACTCAAAGAGTGGATGCAACTCTTAACAGGAGCCACAAACTCAGCGTTAGGCGTTCGAGACCAAGGCGTAACGAGTGGCAGGCAAGCTCAGGTATATGTTGAGCAAGCAAACTTCAAGGTAGCCCTTAAAACAGCGTATAAGGCCTCTGCTTATAAGAGGATATACAGAACGATTGCAGACTTTGCCTTAGCCTTTGTAGACGAAACTAGGCCGTTCAGAATTAAAGGAGAACCATTACAAGACCCGAATGCAGACCCATCTATGCCACAACCAAAAGCACAGTATGGGAAGTTCGACAGGTTGGCAATGCTCAAGGATATGTCGGGCAACTACATTTATCCTGACTTTGATATTGAGATTAATGCTGAGAGTGGATTCATGAAGTCGAGAAGTGAAGTGTTCAACACATTGAGTAACCTAGCAGGACAAGGACGATTCGAGCCAAACCCAGGGAACCTGACCTTCTTGAAGTTGCTTAACAAACTTGGTGTACCGGACCTACAGGGTGTCATTGATGAGATGGGGCAGATTGTTAGACAGATGCAACAAGCACCTAAGCAGGAAGAACAAAAAGGACCTGCTGAATCAATCTCATTTAGGGATTTACCGATTGCAGGACAGATTCAATTAGCGGCAAAAGCAGGAATACAACTTCAACCACGGGATTTAACACAGATGCAACCAACAGGAGAGACACAAGGTACTGTAGGAGAGTCTAGGATGCCACAGGAGGGTGAGCAACCACAAGGAGAGGCAAATATACCTCCTGAGATATTGCAAGCCTTACAGGAGTTTCCAGAGCCTGTACAGAGGTTATTGCTACAGATGGACCCCGATAAGTTGGAGGTGTTTTTGAGTAGGCCACAGAAAGAACAGATTGCTATATTGCAGCAGATTGTAGGAGGACAAGATGGATAAGGAAGAGTGGAAAGTGTTTGAGAAAGAAACGCTCAATCCCATCATTATTAATAGTATCAAGCGGTTGGCCTCTATCAACGAAGGATACGATGGGCAGACGTTGGGTGTTAAGGAAATCAAGGTGATTCAAGAAAATATCAGCTTGATTATATGGTTGAGTGAAAAACTGTAAAACCAAATGATTTTGGCTAATTTAGAGAGGTATGGTGGGTAAGGTAATGGCGAAATATCGTAAAAAACCCGTAGTGATTGAGGCAGTACAATTTGATGGGAAAAACACAGCAGACATACATGAGTTCTGTGGGGGAAAAGCCTTGGAGCCAGTAGGTGAAGATTACATGGAGATTGTCACGCTAGAAGGAACCATGAGGGCAAGTAGTGGCGATTTCATTATCAAGGGTGTAAGTGGCGAGTTTTATCCCTGTAAGCCAGACATTTTCGAATTAACATATGAGTTAGTCAACTGATGAGTCAAGAAAGAAAGGTATGATGGACAAAATGGAACTTAAACATGATTTATTAACAAATAAATACACGGCGGTATATCACGAATCTCCAGAGTTAATGAAGTACAATGCACCTCATAATTTTGAGGTTATGTCGATGACTGAGGAACGAAAGCTTGCGGAGGTTCATTTTCAAGAGGGACCAATCAAAGAATGTGGCGTCAACGGTGTATGTAATGAGGATTTAATTGCAATGGTTATTACCCGCCTTGAGCACTTCCAAAAAAGTGAATTTGCTTGCAGGGATAACGCAGTTGCCATTACAAAGCTTGAAGAAGCGTTGATGTGGCTAAGAAAGCGAACAATGGCGAGAGAAAAACGTGGGGTCGAGGGAACACATATTAAATAAAGTCAACCGATGAGCTGAGAAGGCTCTTTTATTATGCGTTAAGAAAGGTGGATTTGAATGGATTATCTATTCGCATTCCTAGTTTTGTTCTGGTTACACTTTGTAGCTGATTATCCACTGCAAGGTGAATTCCTCGCCAAGTTCAAGGGAAGTTATGATTACTTATTGTTCTGCCACGCCGTCATATGGGCAGGAACAATATCAGCAGGATTGGTTTACCTTGGATTATTTGCTTATTGGAAAGTTGCAATGTTATTAATTGGTCATTTTATTATTGATATGTGGAAAGCACAGAAGCCAGATAAGGTAAATGCCCTTACAAAGGATTTATGGATTGATCAAGCATTACACATGGTCCAAATTATTACTTGCTTAATATAAAGTCAATTGACGAGTCGCTAAATGGTGACTCTTTTATTTTACCCATCTTTAAGTTAAGGGAGGTGATCATAATGGCAAACGGAAAAAACCTAGACCGCGCAATGCCCTGTAAAGCATCATTTACCTACGGGACTTCAGGGGAGCGCAGTAAGCCAGCCACACGTATAATTAAGAACCAAGGGGACCTACGCGCTAAGAAAGGCAACAACAACGGCAAATAAGTCCAATTCATCCGGTTAAGGCGGCAATACCAGTCGCCTTTTTCTTATGCCTAATTTGAGGCAGGGTTCACCTTCCAAATAGGTGCAATACGTTGGCGAACGGATACGCAAAGGGAGAATTATCGTGTTTAACATTTTCAATCTAAAAACCCTACGTCCAATGATGGATGAAGATGGCGCAATCGGAGGGGCCGCCGCCTCCACAGACACAGGAACCGAAGGAACACAAACAGGAGAGTTAACCGGAGGCGAAACCGGAACCGAGGGAACCCAAGAAGGAACCCAAGGTGGTACTGAGGTCGCTACTCAGACAAGACAAACTCCTGAGCAAAATGCCGCCTTTGCTGAAATGAGGCGTAAAGCTGAAGCGGCTGAAAGGCGAGCGGCAGACCTAGAGACACAACGTAGGCGTGACCAAGAGATTGCTCGTAAATACGGCAAGGAATATGGAGTCTACTCTGATGCTGATGTTGCCGCGCAATATGGCAAGTCTCATGGAATTAACACGGTTGAGGAATTTGAGGCTGCTTTACAAAAGGAAGAGTACAAAGCAAAGGGCGTTGACCCTGACCTAATTAATGAACTCGTTGCGAATCATCCCGATATCAAGGCGGCAAAAGCGCAGCAGGGCCAAGCTGCAATTAACGCTGAGATTAAGGAGTTAGCAGACGAGTATCCAGATTTGAAGGTAAAGACATTAGCGGATATGCAAGCGTTACCGAACTTTGATGCTATTAAGGAGAAGGCGTATAGAGGGATGACCCTTTTAGAAGCTTATGAGGCTGTTAATCGCGCTGAGATTCGCCAAAGAGCTAAGGAGGAAGGGGCGCAAGGGGCAATTCGCAATATCGGAAGTAAAGCTCATTTGGGGACAGAAAAGAGTGGGAATCAGGTACAGGGTAAAGAGGTTGAAGTCTCTGCCGAGAAGATGCGCGTCTGGAAAGCGATGGGTTATACGGAGGCTGAGGCTCGGAAGAAAGAGGCTAAGTATTTAAAGAAATAAGGAGAGTGTGAACCATGGCGTTAAAAATTATCGGTAGTATCCTTGGGAACTACCATGGCAAATTCGTGGAGGACATTTATATGACTGACTCTGAGGCGGCTGTAGTAGGAAGTGGCTATTACCTGTCTTCAAATCGCTGGACAAAATCGGCGGCAACAGCGGCGATTGAGGCTGTTTGCGTTAAGGCGGCTGATGCAGGGACGGATGTTCTGGCCGTGATGGAGTTGGTTAAGCCTGGGGATATCATTGAGGCTGATTACACAGGAACGGCGGCTGCTACATTCTTACCTGGATTGAAGTTGGCTGTGTTGGATGCGAACGGTGCTAATGTGGCGAGTGCGACTGTTACCGGTGGGCATTTACGGATTTTGAAGAAGGATGCCACAAATTTGAAAGTACAAATGATTGCTGGCAAGAACATTTGCCAAGCGTAATGAAAGAAGAGGTGTATTGAAATGGGTGTATTGATTCAAGATAGTGGTAATTTTCAGAAGATGGTAGGTTTATATGAAAACCCACTGATGGCCTATTGGCAAGATAAATACCTTGATGCCATCAAGGATTCCATGATTCCAATGTTGTTTGATGAGATTCAATCGGACAATGCAACGGAGGCCATCAGTGAAATGGTTGGAGCACCTGAGTTTACTCAATGGGGTGGAGAATTCACATACGGAACACAAAAGGAAGGAAATTCCAAAGTGTGGACTCCCATAATTTGGCAAAGTGGCATGGCTTACGACCGTTTTCTTTTGTCGAATGCTAAATTAGTGAATCTCAAAACTGACCAAGGCAAATTTGCCTTGGCAGCCGCTAGACTTAGGGAAAATGCGTGTGCCGGTATTTTTACAAATGCCGACCAAGCGAGTTATGCGATTAATGGGGTTAACTTGAATTGGACGAATGTTGCTAATGGGCTGCCTATTGCGTCCAATGCCCACACGTCAGCTAACTATGAATCCACTCAGGACAACCTTGAGGCACTAGAGCTAAACGAGGCCAATCTTGAGCTGGTTTGCCAAAAGATGTTCGACTTAAAGGAAGAAAATGGTAAGGACGGGAATCTCCAGCCAGACTGTTTAGTAGTGCCTACGGCTCTGCGCCAAAAAGCCATTGAGATTATTGGGGGCATGGGCAAGGTGGATACTGCCGATAATAATCCTAACATTTTCTACGGCTCAATGAAGTTGATTGTGTGGAAAAATTTCCGCAAACAGGCTGGAAAAACAGGACAGCCATGGATGGTTATCGACTCTGAGCAAGCAAAAGAATCCCTAAAATTGGTAAATAGACTTGAAAGCGGAGACTCATATGAGGTAAATAGTTGGAAGGATATGGAAACTCAAGTATGGAAAATTGGTTCCCTTATGTGGTTTAGTGCAGGGGCATTTTCGTGGCATCCATTTCAATTTTCCATCCCAGCGTGAATATAAGCGATTAGCTTGACATAGTGAATCCGAAATGGTATAATAACCATGGAGGTGAAATTAATGGAAGCTAATTGTTTTCATTGTGGGAAGTTGTTTAATTGCAAAGGGGCAGACAAGTATTGTTCGGTTGAGTGTCGTAAGGAAGCGCGCAAAATACGCGAAGCATTCAATGCCGGACAAAAAATCTGCCCCCATTGCAATAAGTCATTCGTTCCCAAAAAAAGAAGTGACCAAGTTTACTGTTCTGATGAATGCAGAGTTGACGCAAAGGCAAAAAGGAAAAACATAGAGCTTACAGAAAGGATATGCGTTGTTTGCGGAGCAACCTTTATGCCTGTTCAAAACAAACAAATCTGTTGTAGCCCAAAATGCGTTAGCGACAGACATTATTCCTTAAACAAAGATAAGAAAAAGCAACAAGCAAAGCAATGGAGACTAAGTAATCCTGAACGTTCAAGGGAAAACAACAGACGAAAACGCGAGCAGAACAAGGAGTCTTACAGGGAAAGAGAAAGAAAATACCGCGATGATATTTATTTTTCTGGCAACAAGGCCATAGCCCTTGAACGCGATGGTTATAAGTGTACAAGATGTGGTGCGACTGAGAACCTAGCCATGCACCATATAGATGGTTCCGGACAAACGGACCACCCAAACAATGAACTTGATAACCTTGAGACTCTCTGTGATTCGTGCCATACTAAGCATCATAATCCTAGATTCGATACAACTCCACATACAATAAAAACATGCCTAAACTGCGGCATAGAATTTAGAGTGTCTGATGCTAGGACTGAGGACGGTCGAGGTAAGTTTCATTCAAAAGAATGCCAAAACGCCTATAAAACAAAAATGAATACCGTAACCCTAAACTGCGAACATTGCGGAATTGAATTCACTGTATCCTTATCTCGTTTCAAAAGAGGAAAAGTGAAATACCACAACGCCGAATGTCGCAAGGCGGCAGGATACGCATGGACGAAATACAGTAGAACTGAATACAACGAACAACAAAAAGCACTCCAATAGGGGTGCTTTTATTTTATGGAGGTGCATCATGCTACACACAGCAAACTCATCTGGCGTACAAGAACCAGTCGTACTCCCTAGCGAAACCCAAACCCTATCCAACAAAACCCTAACAGCCCCCGTTCTCACCCTTGGCGTAGCAACTCACAGTTATGGAACTGGTCATGTCGATTGGGCCTTAACAGCAGCAGAAATGAACGCCAACATCCTAACTGCAACTGGAACCTCCGATGCAGGTTGTGCAGCAGTCGCAACCCCAACAGTCGGCAAGGTCTATATACTCTCTAATGCAACAGGTCAAATCGTCACGATTAAAGCGGCTGGCGAAACAGGCATAGCAGTTGCCAATGGGAAAACAGCTATCGTCATGGGTAATGGCACAGATTTCGTCAGAGTGTCAGGTGACGCTTAATCTAAGGGGGCATTTGCTCCCTTTTTCTTTTGGAGGTAAGTATGTTCAACATCAAACCTGAAAATCTCGTAGGCGACACAAACAAACTGCTATTCGCCATTCTTGTAGAACTACAACAACTCAACAAAACGGTTGAATCCCTGCGTCCGATCGCGATGGATACAGTGATTAGCTCAATTGTTGAGCAAGTAGCCGAAATTATTAAACCAATCAAAGCAGAAAAACCCAAAAGGGATGTGACTAAAAATGTCAACAGTTTGGGACAAACAAGGAAACTATCTAAAGCTAAACCCTGACGGAAGTGTAAATACGAATACAGTAGGCGGCTTAGTAAGACGAGGAACAGATATAACCGTGCTTGCTAATACAGATATCTTTACAGACTACACATCTACAGTTTGCCAAAACACAACTCTACAAGTTGCAACCGATACAACAGGTGTCCTATCACTAGAAACTGACGGTGTTTTAAACAAGCTTAATGGCGGAGTTGCCCTAGAGCCAAATAATCTTTACGCCTTCAATATTTTGCTAATTGCTGATATTGCGTACAACCTGCAATTGTCGGCAAATGCAACAATGCAAATCAATTGGGCGGGAGGGATTTAGGTATGAGAGTATGTCCGCCCCAAGGAACAAATTGTGTTAATCCAGGTATAGTTCAAATGTTTGCGTCCTCAACTGTTCCTGATGGATGGTTATTGTGTGACGGTTCTGCTGTTTCTAGAGTTATATATGCTTCATTATTTGATGTAATAGGAACTAATTATGGTGTAGGTGATGATAGCACAACCTTTAATCTGCCCAATTTTAAAGGCAATACCCCGGTAGGAGTAGACTCTACTCAAGCAGAATTTGACACGCTAGGCAAAACAGGTGGAGCAAAAACGCACACTCTGTCAATCGAGCAAATGCCAAATCACAGTCACAGCGTACAAGGTTATGTTAGAACTGATTACGACATAAGTGATCTATTCTCAAATTACTCAGGGCTAGACACCGGATACAATCAATATGGAACCTCTTACGCTGGCGGCGGTCAAGCTCACAATAACCTACAACCATATATAACTTTGAATTTCATAATCAAATGTTGATTATGGCTAAAAGGGAGTGATTAAACATGTCAATTCAAGACAGACAAGGAAATTACCAAAAGTATAATAGTGATGGGTCAACTCCTGTTGTGGTAGTTGGGAGTTTAGCGAATATACCTGTAATAGATACGTGGTCGCCTGTTGTTGTAATTGATGAAGCAGTAGGCAATACAAAAACATTCACAATCCCAACCGGAAAAGAATGGGAAGTACTGAATATATACGCGAGTTTAACAACAACTGCAATAGTTGCAAATAGACAAGTTTGGGTACGACTAAAGACATCGACTGATGTTTTAATTGGGGGTTTTCAGGCCGTGTTAGATATACCTGCTTCGCAAACAAAAAAGCTTAATTTTGGTAACGGGTTACAATATGACATGGTTACTAGCTTGACTATACCCATGACAAAGATCGTTCTGCCTGCTGGGTATAAAATCGTTGTGGCAGATGTAAATAATGTTACGACATTGGATACCTTAAAGGTCTATCTATCCACTATGCAAAGGACGGTGGCATAAATGGACATATTCACGGATAGCATCTTTGATGCAAACGGGGATATAGTAGGGAAACAGAAGGTGGCATATATTAGCGATGCAAGTACGATTTATGTTGTTCGGCACAATTATGAAATTGCCGAGTCGGAAGAAGTAGCAATGACTGATTTAAATTTAAAAATTGACAAGTTTAGGCAGTCAATTGCGTTAGTGACAGTGTAATTAACTTCGCTAAAGATACCCTTGTCCTAGTCCCCCAAACCGTCCATTCGGGCGGTTATTTTTGTGCCTGAAAGAGGTGAAATGATTGATTAACTATGGTCAAGTCAGAACAGCAACCCTGAAGATTCTCGGAGAATTCAGCTCAAGGGGGAACGTTGTTCCGCAAAGTAAAAATGCTGATTTTAATTTTCAGATTCAACAAATTACGAACGAAAGCATCATGGAATTAGCTTCTACAACTGCAAAACTCCCCAAAACCCTCCTCATCCCTCATAACCCCATCAAAAACTCTCTCTATGATGATACAAGCTCAATTCGGCAGCATATTCCATCCATAGATTTCTCCATCGTACTAAGCAATGCAAAATCATGCGCTTTTGAATCAACAGGTCCTGCAGCCATCGTTATCGAGGAGTCTTCCGATGGCACAACCTACACCCCTCTCGAAACGATAACCATAGAATCATCTGTTACTACTTTTGTGGAGTACAAGCGACTCATATCTCCCTCATTACCCACAAACACAGTGAGGCTGAGGTTTACGGGCGACTACGTTTATCTATTCCGCAATTTCGTCCTCTATCCATACTCCTTCCCTGATGTGAACTCGATTCCTTCCCGTTCTCCATGGCGCAAGGTTGAGACTCCTTCTGATTTCCTAGACCTTAATTATGTGGAGATTAGAAGGGATGCTCGACAATTCCTTCCCTATACCAATCTTATTAAGACTCCTGAAAATGAACTTTTCGTGAACTCATTTGAAGGTCCATGTGAGTTTTTGATAAGGTACTGGCGAAAACCTAATCTATTGACATTCACAGGTGTAGAGGCAACGGACGATGAACTAGAGATTGATTTGAGGGATGATGCTGCGTTAATCATATGCTACAACTGTGCCGGTACAATTCAGAACTCTGAAGAGACAGGAAAAGGGGATGGATATCTGAAGCAGTACACAGAGAAACGCTTGAATCTTATTTCAAGTGCATCTTCACAGACAGGAACATTTTCAAACCTCTTTTCATGGTAAGGGTGGTGGTTTAAATGGCAACTCAAGTATATGATTTTTCCGATGGCTTTTCGGGAGGTCTAAATATAGCTGTCGCTCCCGATCAGATTCCTCCAAATTGTTCGCCTGATATGCAAGATTGCAACTACTCAGGGGGTTCGGTCCCGACAAAACGATTTGGCTTCTCCCGTGTCAACGCAACCTCATGGGGCATAACTCCAATCCGCGGCACACATGAATACTACAGAATCGGTTCAGACGAGCCGATTTTTCTTATTGCCCATGGTGGCAAGCTCTACTCTTATGATGAGACATTAGACACAAAAACAGACCTCTGCACAGGTTCGGTTCTGACCTTTGTCGATGCCCTGGTCACATTCTTTGATGTCGGTGATAAGTGCTATTTCCTAACCGGTACCGAATTCCTCTATTATGATGGCGAAAACCCTGTCGCTACGGTAAAAAGCCTAGCCTATGTTCCTGTAGTAGCAATGGGCAAGAAACCTGATGGCACAGAAGGGACTCCAAACGAGAACTTCAATCATCTATCTGACTTTTGGCGAGAATCCTTTTCTTCCAATGGTACAGCGACCGAGTATCAATGTGGTATTCAATATCAAGAAGACGGCAAAACAAAAATCACTCTCTCTACTAATCTCTTTAAAGCCTATATTTATGGCGTAGAAATGGTTGAGGGTAGTGGTTTTACTTTTGACAGGACAACATGGAAAGCAACCTTTTCAACTGCTCCTATTCTTGGCACAGACAATGTAGAGATTCAACTCGAAGCCGATGCTCTCATGGATGAAACCGTCATTACTAAATGCACTATGGCAATCGAGTATGGTGGTAAAAACGACTCAAGAGTAATGATTTCAGGACATCCCGAATATCCCAATCTCATTCGATTCTGTGCTGTGTATGACCCAACGTATTGGCCTCAAGATGATGATTTCGGCGTTGGTGGTGACGCTCGTGCAATCTCAGGATGGGGCAGGATGAACGAATATCTTATCACTTATAAGCAACCTGGCGATGAGACAAGTCAATGGTATTCAGAGATTGATATTAGCTCGTCAGGAGATGTGAGCTTTCCGACATACGGTCTTAATGATGAGTTTGGATGTATTGCACCCAGAACAGTTCACCCTGCTCAAAATGGCCTTCTAGCCCTCTCAGATAATGGCGTAGTATGGACATGGCCTAGCTTAGTCAAAGGGCAAGCGAACTGCAAAATGGTCAGTCGCAATATCAACGGACGTAATGGGATAGCAAGTGGTTTACTCGACAATACTCAATCCGATTTAAAGAATGCTCATGCCGAGGTGTATCGCAACAAGTATCTACTCCATGTCAAAGACAAAGTGTGGGTACTTGACCTAGACTACTCAGACTTAGCGAATAATGTGTTTTGTTGGTATCCCTATTCGGGGCTATACGGCAAAGCAGGGGGCTTTATTACACGCTCTGACGTTCTTTATATGAGCGATAATGCAATTGGTATGCTTTATGAGGAACAACAACCTGTAGACAATAATCCGTACTCTGATGATAACGTTGCCATAGACGCGTGGTGGCAAGCTCCTCTAATGTTCTTAGGTGGCAGAGAATGGATTAAGAAGTTTGAGCGAATCAACCTGACGTTTAAGGCAGGATTTGGCACAGAGCATACCTTAACGCTTATCTCTGATGGAGGGGAAGAGGAAATACCTATTGTTCAGAAAGTAGGGGGTTTTGATGCTCGATACTTCCACGCAGCGTACTTTAATGCAGGGTCGGATGCTCCTGATTATCCCGAATCGCAGAGCGAGAAGATAGGGGTGAAAGCTGCCTATTTCAGCTTTAAAATCCGCAACAACATGCTCAATCGTGGCATGACGATGTTAGCGGCTATGATTAGCTACAGTATGAGGAAACGTGTTAAGTGAGGTGGTTAAATAATGGCATATCCAAAAATGGGGGAAATCACAGATAAGTTTGTTGGACAACCATATGACTTAAACTCTGTCTTATCTCCCGCTAAAGTATGGGAGAAATTAGATGCTCAGTCGGAGGAAGTCAGGGTATTTGTGAATGGTCTGGTTGATTTGCTTAATTCAACGGGTGAAGATAATTGGCTTTATGTGGCGATTGTCAATGCAATATTGGGGCAGATAACCGATGGGTCGTTGACAGATGTTAAGTTGTCGGATGAGGAGGGGCAGATTAAGGATAGGCTTGCTACGCATTCATCGAATAACATCAAACATGCTCCTGATGCAATAGGAGCAACCGGGCAAGCACTTGTAGTCAATGCGGGGGCAACAGCTACAGAGTGGAAAGATGTAACGGATGGGGCATGGGTAAAAATAGCCGAACAAACACTCGTTAGTGCAGTAGCACAGATTGATTTTTCTAGCATACCAAGTGGGTATAAAAATCTCAGATTAATGTTTGATGCTGTTAAAGATACAACAACAGTGGCGGGTCTAGAGTTAATATTCAACGATGATGTAGCTGCAAATTATAGGTATCAACAATTCTATGCCGTTGGAGCAAATACAGCTGCATTAGGTGTAGTGGGTGCTACAAAAATACTTTTAGAAAGAGCATTGCCCGATAGTGGTTATACGCATTCGTTTGGGATGATTGAAATTTCTAATTTTATCTCCTCAAAATCAAAACGCGTAATTGCCGAATGGTACACTGAGGACGGTACTGGGGCTGGCGATTTATACAAATATACCTTAGGTGGGATTTGGACAAACGCCTTAACTGAGATCAGTAAGATTTCCCTAAAAGCAAGTGCTGGGAATATCGGTATAGGTAGTAGATTCGTCCTATGGGGGTGCAAGTAATGGATAAGTTGGTTATTAATTGTGCAACAGGAGAGATTAAAGAATCCCCCTTTACTCCCGAAGAAATAGCACAAAGGGAATACGAAGCTAGTTTGCCACCCGTTGTACCTCCAAAAACAGAATTAGAATTACTCAAAGAAAAATACGCCATACTTCAAGGTGCGGTTGATTTTATCGTAATGAACCCTTAAAAGAATTAGAAGGAGTGGTCAAACATGGCTTTATATTTAGCTAATGGAATCGAAGAGGGAAGATTGGATTATTTAGCGGTTTTTAAGATTGCAAAATACTTACCATTGAAGGATACGGTTGACGCAATACTTGTGGCTGATGGATTTCAAGATAAGATTGTTCCGATAGTTTAAGAGAGGTAAACAAACACCTCTCTTTTTTCATGCTCGAAAGGAAGGTGAACTATGGCGACAGAAAAAATGATTATGAAAAAGACAGGCTCCTATGATACAAAAACCGGAAATTATACCATCAAAGACCCGAAAACAGGCCAAACAACCACAGGTAGTGGTTCGCGTGCCGACTATGACAAGGCGTACAGTTCATACGGTAGTAGTTCAGGTGGTGGTGGAGGTGGTTCATCCTCTTCCAAATCCTCCTATCAAAACTCTCTCACTAAATACCAAAACATGATCGCAGAACAAGCAGCCAAGGCCAAACAAGATGCACTTCGCCAAGCATGGGAGAGCAATTCTCAAGCCCTCAACTCTCAGAAATCTACTGTCACCAATAATTACAATTCTGCCACAAACAAACTCAATGCCGTTCGTGATGCTCGATTACCTGAATTCCAACAGCAACGTAATGCGGCGAGTGCTGATGCGGCACAGACTTCTCGTGGAGTAAAAGAGCTTATGGCGGCAACAGGGCGTTATAACTCTGGCTTCAATCGCTCGGAGCAATTAGGCGTTGACCTCAATCGCTCAAACGCTATATCTGGTATTACAGGCGCACAGAATCAGTTCGAGACAGACGTATCGAATCAATCGAGCGATATTGATGCTCAGAGGGTGGCGGCACTCAATGACATTGCGGAGAAATTGCAGTTGGGCGAAAAGCAGTACAATGATGGGACTTTGAGCTTGACGAATCAACTTGAGTCAGAGAAGGCTAGTGGGGCGTTGAAGGCGTTCTTAGATGCTCAGACAAGGGCTGATACGTTATCACAGCAGGGGATTGACAATTCCTTTAGGCAAGCTCAGTTCGATCAGAATGCAGAGTTGGCGGATTTACAGCAACAGTGGCAACAGAAGCAATTTGATGCAGAACAAAAGGCTGTTCTGTGGGAGCAACAATTCCAACAGCAGGGTTATACGGCTGATGAGGCGTACAGGATGGCTCAATTAAACTTGCAACGAGACCAGTTTGAGGCTGATGAGGCTTATAGGAAGGCGGCACTGGCAAAGTCGGGTAGTTCGGGAGGGAGTGGTGGCAGTAGGAGTAGTAGCGGTTCGTCTTCATCCAAAAAAAGCGGTTACGGATACACACCTAGCAAAACTTCAACCATGGAAGTTATTTCGGAGATAGATAACGAGATTAATAGCGGTACAAAATTTGAGGAACTCTACGCACTGACTAAAAACCTCATAAAAAATGGAACTGCCAAATTGGGAAAATTAGATACCAACTATATAGAGAACCATCTCAAGGAGAAGGAAAGAGCAAGATGGAACTTGCTGAAGGGAGAGGGATATTAAATGGGTTGGTTGCGTCAGGATGCTCCCGCGCAAAAAAAATCATGGCTACGTGGTTCAAGTAATTCTGCTAATTCTGCTTCAAATTGGATAGATGACCCTGATTCCCTCCTGAAAGAAAGTGACTTCTCAAAAGCTCAGAAATCCATGAGGACAGAGGTTATAAATAAAACAGGTACATTGAGGGACAAGAAACTTCCAGTTCCTGGCGAAGGTGATGATCGTAATTGGCTCGAAAGAAAGCTTAATACACCACGAGATACAAGGTTCCTAGGTGACGTACTTGACGTAATTTCTCGCGGTCAATATGCCTCTGCAAACATAGCCAAAACTCTTACGGACGACAAAAAAGATTCCTTTAAAAGTGTGCTCGGTTCTGGATACAGGGGGTTAAGCGGACAGGACAAAACTTCCTATAGGGATGTGCTGGAACAATCAGGCATGGAGCAGGGCAAACTACGCTCTGCTCTTGGCTTTGCTGGGGATGTACTTTTGGACCCTACGACCTACTTAACTTTAGGAACTGGAACGGCGGCTAAAATAGGTGGCAAAACAGCCGCAAAAGGACTAGGGAAGGTTGTTCCTGAACTATTAGGAAAAGAGGCCATAGATAGAGGTGGAGTAAAGTTTATGGGGGCTTCGCTCATCCCTGGTAGCGTTATTGAAAAAGGGGCAGAGAAAGCAGGGCTGTTCAAGGCAGGAAACTTACTTAGGGATACTAAACCAGTTCAGACACTAGGAAAAGCACTTGTACCAAACTTTAGGGAAGCGGGAACAGATAAGAACGTATGGAGCGCATTTGTCGATACCAAGAAAGGTTATCAAAATTCCCTCTCCTACGCACAGAATAAAGCCGTAGAAGATGCAATTAAGATGGCTAAGGGTTACACTCAGGCCGAGAGAACTCAAGCCGCACACGCCATACAGGACATTGGCCTATATAATTCTGCAAGCCCAAAGGTTAGAAGCTTGGCAGATAAAGCTAGGATGTCATTCTTTAAATCTTCTAACGCAGAGCAGGAATTAGGGTTGCTTAAAAATCCAAGACTTAACTATGTACCAGGTATCTATCCTGATAAAACAAAGTCATTCCTGCAAGGCATAACCAATAACCAAGGAATAAAAGCAACCATCGGAAGTCATGGCAAGCAGAAGAAATTTGATACCCTACAGGATGCTATAGATGCAGGGTTAAAGCCCGAAACGGATATTGCCAAGTTGGTAGGTTCTAGGCAGGTTGTAAGCGCAAGAGCGACAGAAACACAAAAGTTCATCAATGAAACCTTAGATAAGTACGGCACTAAGGTAAACGCGAAGAATATAGACGAACTCGACCCTAGCATGGGCGTATATCTGCCCAAGGGAAGTCTGGCGTTCTTCCCCTCTGGTACTGTTCCGGATGAGGTTTTAGAGTTAGTCAAAGGTATGTCGAAGGATGAAATGATAGAGATTCCGGCAGGAGCAGTAAGGAATGGTATGCTTGTCTCGAAGAACGTTCCGGTGTATGCGCTACCCAAGCAAATAGCAGGGGAATTAAACAACTTCAAAAAGTTACAAACTGATGAGGGGAGTAAGGGAATATTAGGGGCCTACGACAATGTTCTTAACTTATGGAAAGCCTATGCAACCGCGGTTAATCCAGGATTCCATATTAGGAATGCTCAGTCAAATGTATTCCAGACAACACTCAATAGCGGGAAGGAACTACTCAACCCAATGAATCACTTAAGGGCGTTGGGGACGAATACAACAAAACTACCTCTTGTTGGTTCAAGGATTTCCAATAAAACTATTGATGTTGGTGGTCGAAAAATGACGCTTGGCGAAGTTAGTGAACTAATGAAAAAGGAGGGGGTCACTAATACAGGGTGGATAGGCAAGGATATTCCTAACTATATTGAAAAGCAACTAGATGAGGGATTAAAGGGAAAACTGCAAAAAGTTCCACAACTCTTGAATCCACTGTCGCAAAATAACGCATTAATCAAGGGTGGAAGAACCGTAGGTGGATTAGTCGAGGATCAAGCGAGGTCGTTCAACTTCTTGTCAGAAATGAATAAAACAGGTGATGTAAAACAAGCAGCAAAGGTAGTTGATAAAAATCTCTTTGATTATGGTGATGTTACTCCGTTTGAAAAGAATGTCCTGAAAAGAACGGTTCCGTTCTATACTTGGTTAAGAAAGAACGTTCCACTTCAAGCAGAAAATATAATCAGAACACCTGGTAAGTACGCGGCAACAGACAAGGCTCTTGATGGAGTTAGGGACTTATCGACCCCTGTAGACGAAAGGAATATGCCCGAGTACATGGATAATCCAAACTGGGTAAAAACGCCATTACAGCAAGATGGAAATCCTATGTACTGGAACTCAAACCTTCCGATGGGCGATCTGGAAAAACTTAACCCTAGTCAAATTGGGAAAACAGCACTTGGTTCTCTCTCTCCATTGCTTAAGGCTCCACTGGAATTACAACTAAACCAAAACACGTTCTTTGGTGACGAAATAGAGAAGTATCCAGGAGAGATGAAGAAGGCTCCAGGATACGTTCCTGACTTACCTGAACCAGTTGTAAAAATGCTAGGCACACAATATGGATTAAACAAGGAAGAGGCTAGGGAATTACAAGTTCCTGCAAGAGTAAGGTACATGATGTCTCAAGTTCCATTCATGGAGAATGTTTCTAAGTCTATTGACGCAAAAGGCGAGAAGAAATTTAACCAACTATTATCCTTCTTGCTCGGTGCAAAGATAACTCCTTTTGATGCCAAAAAGGCAGAAATGAATAAGCTCTATGAACAAAGGGATGCGCTGAGAGATGCCTTTGATAAGTACCAGACTCAAGGGGTATTGGAATCGGATGACGCTTTGGCTGAGGAGAAGAAGAAAACTTCGAAAAAATCTACTAGTAAATGGCTAAAATAAAAAGGGGTGCGTATTGCACTCCTTTAAATCGGCGTTTCCCAACCCAGTAAAGTTCCAACTATGAATATAACTGCAATCGAACTCAAAAATCCAAAACCAAGAACAACTAAAATCCATGTCGGCATTTCTTTTTGGCCCCTAAGTTTAGCTATTACCATAGCTAATCCTACGCATAACAAGGCTAAAAATATAGCAATGCCCAGTATCGGAAATGCGTAACTCAAAAATACATCATAATCCATTTTCCATTCTCCTTCCTGTTAAATACACACAGGTACTAAATAAAACCATAGTAATGCTCTGCCATAAATTTAACCCAATCACAAAGCACAGTAAAATGGAGCAAACCAAAATTAATCCTATCATCCTCTCCCTCTTTTCTTTTTATGTAATAGTTTACCACTTATCACTCGGTTGTGGTATTGGATTCATATAAATTTATAAATGGTATCCAACAATTGTCTTTGATCTAAACAAAGTCTATGCTACAATATTAAAACTAGGGATAGGCAGGAGTCATGACCTGTGACAAAACGCTTTTGTCCAGCGTTTCCCTAGTTCATAAGGACAACCCGGGGGACAAACGGGGTGCAATGCACTCTAAGAAGAGTATTCGAGAAATCGGATGCTCTTTTCTTATTCCTATCTTTAAATAGGGGGTGCGAGTTGCGAAATAATGATCTCGAAAGAAAACGTTGTCCGACAGACGCACGTACTATCACAACTATGATTCTAATCATTGCCCTATGTCTACTGTCTTTTCTCCTTATGTACAACAGGGATTGCCACAAGATCGACATCAATAGTGCATCCGTTGAAGCATTGGAGTCACTTCCTGATATTGGGCCTATCTTGGCAAACAGAATCGTTCAAAATAGGCCTTATCTTGATTTGTGGGAATTAGACAAAGTAAAGGGTATTGGACCGCAGACAATAGAGGCAATCAAAAGTAAAGTGGTGGTCAAATAGGTAGCGCGAAAGGACAGTGAAAGCGTGAAAGAGTTTAGCCTTAATGTCTTTATAGCGGCAATGGGAACAACAGCAACAGCGTGTTTAGGTGGTTGGGATGCCTCCTTGAAAGTTCTAATAGCCTTCATGATTATGGATTACTTAACTGGGTTTCTAGGGGCTGTAAGGGGTCACAAAGTAAACAGCGAGGTTATGTACTGGGGTGGAATACGCAAGGGGATTATCCTTGCCGTATTGGTTGTGTCTGTATTACTTGACGAAATGGTTGGAAATCATGACCCCATATTTAGGACACTCACAATTTACTTTTATATTTCCAGAGAGGGAATATCGGTTACTGAGAATTTAGGAATACTTGGAGTTCCATTACCGCCAGGAATAGCTCGGGTGCTTAGCCAACTACAGGATAAAAGTGAGGGGAAATAAATGGACTATAGATCAATACCATTAGGGGCGCAGAAAAGCCCTCCAGACGAGAGAGATTGGCGTATTAGTAAGTTAGTACCACAAGTGGCAACAACCTTCCCTAATGCCTTTGAAATCCCCCACAATCATGAAGTAAAGAGTCAGGGAGCAGTTGGCTCTTGCGTTGCTCATGCGCTTGCCTATTGCAGAGAAATTGTAAAAGAAGGACAGTATGGGGAGTATGTCAAACTCTCTCCTGGCTTTATCTATGGAGGTCGCGGTCCTGAAGATCATCAAGGATATGGCATGATGCCAAGGCAAGCATTAAAACAACTACTAGATTTAGGGGTCTGTGACTACGAGAGCTTTCCGGAGAATGTAGAGTGGCCACAGATTAAAAACATATTTGACAACAGGAAGAGTGCTTTACTGGAAAAAGCCTATCCCCATAGAATAACGGCTTATGCAACCTTAGGGTCTGTAGACGATATTAAAACGGCCTTGCTTGAGTTAGGGTCGGTTCCCATCATGATTTCTGTTTACCAATCCTTTTATCAGGTTAATAAGACTAATCCGAGAGTGCCTTATCCAACTTCGGACGATCAGTTTCAGGGATATCACGAAATGACCATCGTAGGATGGAGGGGGAATGATTGGATTGTTCTCAATAGCTGGGGTGGCGATTGGGGAGACAACGGAAGATGTTACATTCCTATGAACTCAGGTATTATCTTGGAGACATGGGCCATAACAGATAGGGTCATTCCAGAGAAGGAGGATACCATGCAGATTAGGCCATGCAAAATAACTATGGTTGATTATCATCATACTGTTGGAGATTATTCGAGTGCCGACGTCATACGCAAAGAGCATAAGGCTAAAGGTTGGGGAGACATTGGCTACAATATGGTTATCCTGCCCGATGGGTCCATGGAAATGGGTAGGGACGCTAAATATTCAGGAGCCCATGACACAGGTCTTGCACCGGACGGTAGCGGCTATACGATGAATCAGAGGTCGTTTGCTATTGCTTGTGTAGGGAATTTTGAGGAGAATCGAATGTCGGAAGTTCAGTATCAAGGGTTGCTAAAAGGTGCTATCTCTGTGCATAAGCAGTATGGGATTACTACAGGATGTCACCACAAACACAATGAACAATATGCCACAAAGTGCCCAGGTAAGTACTTTCCGTGGGCTAGGCTTATGGCAGACATAAAAACAGAAATCGAGGGGGGAAATGAAGTGTTGAACGTTGCTGTTTTGCTTTACTCAGAACGAGATTATTGGGCAGGGGCAGACGTAGCACAGAAACATAACTGTGCTATATTTATTCGGCTCGATGATAAGTCTGTTCCAATTGATGCTATGAAGGCGAAAAAACTCATTGTTATTGGTGGTCCTACAACCGGTCATGCAAATGAGGTTTTGCTGTCGGGAGACAACAAGTACGATACCGCCCAAGCTGTTAAGAAGTATTTAGGATAAGAAAGGAATTGATTTATATGTTAGAAAAACTTCGTAAACCGACTATTGTAATGGGTCTTTTGGGTGCGGTAAAATTGGCGGCAGGTGCGTTCGGTTATGACATAATTTCCGATGAACAGATTAATGCTATTGCCAATGGTGTTTCTGCCATTGCAGCTGTCATTGCTACGTTAATGAATCGGGATGCTGTGAAATAACCTTTTCCATCTGAGTGGAAATATGGTATAATGATAATGTGTAGTGGCGGAATAAGACGCTATCGTGGTAAGTATGCAATGTGAGCTTTTCGACTCGACATTGTGAAAGCTAGGAGTATCAGGGAGTGAACCCGTTAAAAACTCGTTAGGCAGAAAGCTCGGCTGCCGTGTAAGGTGAAATTCCTTGCCTACACAATATAAGTAGTTTTCCGAGATGCAACGGAAATAAAATATATTGCTCAACCATCTTTAAGTAGATTCGCTTCACAATGTGCGTAACATTGTTGTTACAAACGAAAAGCCCTGCTCACTTAATTGTGGGTAGGGCTTTTTGTTTTGCCCCTAACAAATTAAAATTTTTGTGAGAATAATGCTAGTATGTCCTGATTCGTCGATATTAGTCATGATTTTCCGTTGCTTGTATCCATGTATAGGTGTATAATTAACGTATGGAGGTGATTGGGTGAAGAGGATAGATTTGTATATTACAGAACCGCAACACAAATGGCTAGAAGAGTTGTCCGAAAAATTAGGAATAAGGAAGTCGGAGTTGGTGCGTAGGATTCTTGATAAGGAGATGAAGAAGAAGTAGATGACAAAGAAAAATGTCACCAAGGAGGGGATTACAACGAACAAACTAATTGAGCGCAAAACCTTTATTAAACGAGAATTACCAACAACTACACTACCGAAGCAGGATTCTCAATCAGAAAAATTAGCATCCGAAATTCTTGAGTATTGGAACTCGAAAAATATTATCGTCCATCGCAAGTATTCAAGAAGAACTCCGCTTATATTGAAACGCTTAACTGAGGATTATTCCAAAGAAGAGATACTTCAGGCAATCGACAACTATACGATAGTAATTAAGGACGAAGGCTATAAGTTACGTTACAAATGGAATCTGGAGACATTTTTACAGAAATCAAATGCAATGCTTGATTTTATGGATGATGGAAGTAAATGGTTGAATTATTTAGGGTCATTACATAAAGCTACGCCAATAAAAAGGCTCGTTTCAATAGTCGAGCTAGAGGAAGATCCATTCCTGCCAGAAAGCGACAATTCCCAATTCATCAAAGAAAATTATTCCAAAATGATAAAGGCGTTCAAGGCGATGCCATATGAAGAATATCTGCAAACTGAACATTGGTTACATTTCAAGTCCGAGGCATTGAAAAACGCACAGCATAGATGCAAATTATGTAACACCAATGACGACACACTACACGTTCACCACAATAACTATGATAATCGAGGTCGAGAGACATTCAATGACGTAATTGTATTATGCGGAGATTGCCACGCTAAGTTTCACGGGAAATAACCCAAATCATTTTGCAACTGAGGGCATAATGGCTAACTTGATCTTTGAAGCAGGATTGCATTAAAACAAATTAAGAAGAGAGGGAAGCAAGATGACAATAAGCACATGGAAGGACATGAATAATGGCGTTGATGTTTACAGTATGAGCATTTCAGTAGACGAACAATTGAATCTCGGTAATATGGTCAAATTGAGAGTTGTGGAAAAATTAGCTGATGCAATTGCCGATGATTACATCGAAAAACACTTTGCAGAAATTATGGGCAAAATCAGTCCTGAAGCAATCGCCAATATGGCCATAGCCGAAGCAGGGGCGAAGATCAATGAAACTCTTAATAAGAAAATGCCTGACAAAATCATCGAGATCGAGAAGAGGACAACCGAGGTTTATCAGAGGGGTTTATTCGGTGGGTTAAAAAGGATTTAAGAGGGGGAAATAAAGATTGTTATTCAAAAATAGTTTTCCTAACCCCAAGGACAATAGCAATACCGAAACACACTCATTGTCAGAGGAAAACATTAAAAAGTGTATTGATAGAATTAATAGGTTTGATGATGATAAAAGAATCGAAAAGGATAACATCAAGCAACAGGTATCAATGATTAACTTTAGCCAATGGCTCCGTAAGCAGGATGATGTTTCCGATGCGATAAAGATTATTTCCGATCACTTAACATTAGGTTTTCCTGTTCACCCTGAGTTTGCTAAGCAATTTGAGCCTTATATGGAGAGGTATAATGCGTTTTTGAGGCTTAGAAATCGAAGGAGGAAGAAGTAGAGATGATTAACTCAGTTGTAAAAATAATGAAGAGAATAGTTTTATCCTACGATGTCAAGCACGGCCTAATCGACCCACCTATTTACATTTGTACTCATCTTGATACCCGCAACAGATACAAAAACGACAAGCATAAGATTCCTCTTGATCTACCTCAATGCCCAATATTCAAGGACAATAGATGTTGTGGGAGTTGCAAATTGTCCCACACATGCGACCACATTGTTAATTGTAATTGTTTTGGCTTTGCATATGCTTCGATGGGTGGTACGGATGAAAGAGCCTATTTAACCAAAGCTTCTGAGTATATTGGTAAAGGTAGAGTAGTGGACGGTAAGTTCGATTGGGATTATTACAATGAGAATAAAGACGGAAGGGGGAATAAGTAAAGATGGCAAGATTTGAAGGCACTCCATTAGAACTCATACTCAATTATTACGATATTGAGATTATGGAAGAATTCGAGATAACAAATATGGCCGACAGTCCTTATTATTTTAATTGCACTGGTTCGCTTTGTAATCGAGAGAATAAGATTAGGAATGAACTGCTTTATTCGTTGCTTACCGAGCCGAAAAAGTTTAAGCGAAGTCGTAAGATGTGGAAGATAGAGAAGGGTTGGGAATAATGGCAGAATACAAAAATAAAATAAAATGTAAAAAATGTGGAGATATAATTGAAAGCAAGTACAGACATGACTTTGTTGAATGTAAATGCAAATCTGTTTTTGCAGACGGTGGTTTGGATTATCAAAGAGTTGGATGGCCTGGGGGAGATGTGGATGATTGGATTGAATTTATAAAGGAGGATCACAAATCGAAAATCTAGACGTGGAAGATAGAGAAAGGTGAGGGAGAATAATGGCAAGTTGGGCAGAGGTAATCAATAAAATTAGCGAGCAGGAAAGGGAATGTAATAACAAGCTCGCTCCAAGTAAGTACAACCTGGATAATATCGTTGGCTGTGCAAGGACTATTCATGAATACACCGTATTGATGAAAAACTCTTCGGATATGGCACATCAAGGATTAATCAGTTTCGATATGGCTCAAAAGATTTTAAACGGAACAAAAAAGAGGATTGATGAGACAATTAAGTACATGGAGGCATACTTGATGATTGAGAAGGAGGTGGAATAGGATGTGATCACTATTAAAGATGTGTTTATCGGAAAAGCGAGGAAATACAAGGATTATCAAGAAGCGGAACGCACTGAAGGTAGAAAGTGCATCTCTTGCATAAGGTGGAGATTTAGTTATCCATACACTTGTAATGACTATGATATGTATAGCGCCAAAGGTGAGACTTGCCTAAATTGGTCTGATGATCCCAAGTGCAGAGTTGATTGAGAAGGAGGAAAACTAATTGGACTTCGATGCTAAAAATAAAGCCATAAACATGGGCAATAAAGATGCCTTAATATTAGATAAATGTTACGGTCCAACGATCATGTGCCATCTTAGAATCACAGCAGACACAAGGAAATGCAAATGGATAATTGAGCGACAGTTTATTAAGCAGGATGAACAAGGTAACGACTTCACTTATTGGGATTTAGTTTGCGAGATTGATGCTCAGGAGTCGATTGGTTTTAGGGATTGAGGGGGGAATAAAGGTATGGTAGGCGGTACATTAATTTATAAATGCCGACTTTGTGGAGAATTAGATAAATCCACACATGCTCCTGATGGCAACATAGCTCTTATTGGCATACTTCTAAATATACCACTTCCTACGGAATGGGGGGAATAATCCATATGACAGGTAGAAGCAGTAAACCCATGACTAGCGGAGTAGGGGTGACAATGAGCAGCGCAAACTATAAAAATGTCGATGTTAATAACGATGATGAGCTAAAGAAGTTCGTAGAAGGAGAACTTTGTTATCATAATGCAATCATTAATACTTGCATTATGTTCCATAGGAACGGTGACATATCGTATGAAAATGCGCTCTTGAGGGCAATTGTTCATTTAGCTGAAAAGTCGGATGCCTTGCAAGATGAGTTAGTTAAATCAATGATGCGCGAATCACCCGAATCGTTTCATGGTAGGCTTTTAGGGATGGGAGGAAAAATATGAATTGCCAAACCTGCACAAACCCAACTAAATATCCAATAGGCTTTTGGGATGGAGAAAAATCACACGGTGGGATATTCGATTGCCATAACTCTGATTGTGAAGTCAAACAAGCTAAACTCAAGCTTGATGAATTAATCAAAAATGAAAAGGAAGAAGTTAATGAGATAAATTCGGCGAATGGAATTTCAATAGAAATAATAAAAGACAGGAGAAGGGAACTAGGTATCACGATTGCTAAGATGGCTAGGGGGTTGGGTATATTTGCATCGGAGTATAGTTGCTATGAGCAATGTCGGGAACCGTTACCTGTGGAGATGGTTGATAAGATAGAAAGCGTATTTAGTAAATCTGTAGGAGACACTTACACCGCAAGCAGATCATGGACGATAAGATTCAGGAATAAAGGGTTGAGTATTAATGACTAAATACCAACACTACAAGATTCTAGCAATACCAAAAACATCGCCAATACTAACCGGAGAATCAGCCAGAAAATTGATTAATGAAATGCAAGTTCCAAAAGATAATAGCGAGTTATTTGAGCGGTGCAGGGGATTGGCGAAGTTATTTAAGATGGAGTGAGGATGGGAGGGATAGATAGGCATGAATAATATATCTGCCGAAGAAATAGAGGAACAGGGCGAAATAATGACTTCTATATGTTGCGAGGATTGCGATTATGACACCGGATATATGGATTTGAAAAGTGCTGTCTTTAAAATAAATATGCATGGTGGTTACCTTGTGTATGATGGCGAAGGTGGGGCAGATAGTAAGTGTCCTGCTTGTGGATTTAATACTTTGGTCGCAGAGAATTAAAAGAAAGGTTGGTGGGGCGAGGTGAAACGGTATTTTACTTTTGAAGACATAAAAGAATACTCAACGGAAGAAGAACGTCAGAAATGGTTTTATGCCACAAACAAATACGAACAAGCTCAAAACTATCACCTAGAACCTCCAACAATTAGTGAGATGATAGAATTTCTACATACTCATGGCGAAGAGGGCGCATTCTATTTGGTTGGCATCAAATATATTCAAAAGCAATGGCTTGTAACGATCGAAGTAAATAAAAAAGAAGTTACGTATTCTGAATATGAATTAATAGACGCATTATGGGGAGCGACTAAGGAGGTATTGGCTTGCGTCAAGGAATAACCGTAGAAAACCTAAAAGAATTGAGTCCTGAGCAACAAGAGAAGTTGAGGGCATGGTGGAAGGAACATAAAGAAGAAGGAGACCACTTCGTTAATATTGATGAAGAAACCGGAAACATCCCTACTTTTGGTTCTGGCGTAAATGGTTCTTGTGGCGGCTATTGGAATTGCGAATGTCAAATTGATGATGGTGAAGACCCCTCATGTAGACCGGAAGAAAACTCATTGCCCATCTTGAGTATTGGCCAAATGATAGAGCTACTCGATAACTTTACCGAAGAACCTAGTCTAAAAAACGAAAACCTGCGGCTGAGTATTAATAGGACCATGTGGTTGGGTAATTCAAAGTTAGTTGACTCACTTTTCCAAGCTGTTAAAGAAATATTGTAGGGGTGAAAAATATGAAAGGTGGAATCTTATGAGCACTCATCCGAACGCTGTTCTATTATTAACCTTGACACCAGATGATTTATCGAGAAAAACATGGAAAAATATACTTGAAGAATCAAAGGTGTGGAAGTATCAAGAAGAAGGGGTAATTGACCTAGAAGGTGAAATAAAAATATCTGGAAATAATTATCATCACAGAGTTATGGAGTCAGACTACAATGAAAGTATGCAGATATCAGCATCCGAAGGTGATATAGTGGTTTATGATATGGTCACATACGGCTATGGTGATGTTATTGAGTGGGATAAATTAGCGAAACAGAAAGAAGAGTTAGAGGAATGGGCTAAAATAATGTGTGAAAAGTTTAACTGTAACTATAAGATATTTGTAACAGCTAATTATTGGTAAAATAACTCAAACAAATACCCCACTCAAACGAGTAGGGTATTTTCTATTTCAAGGGGATGAATTTGTTCAATACCCCCAAAGTAGTAACGTTACTCTCTCCAAACTTAGTCCTATAAACAGTCGCGAAGTACAGATTGCTCTCTGTTGTTGTCTTGTCGATTAATGGATCGGCAAGTATTGAAACTAGTCCGGATGGATTATGCCCAAGGATATTTTGCTTTGTGTAGTCGATGTAGTTTTCTTTATTTGGGTTAGTGGCCAAAAGAACTAGGGCTAATAGGATTAAGATTAATTTTCTCATCTCTTTCCCTCCTTTAGATGGATTTAGGTTAGTGTGTCCGAGATGGGGAATAATATGCAAAAAATGAACCCTCTGCTTTTGGCGAAGGGTTTTTCTATTATTTTCCTGTGTACTTTTTCTCAACTCTCCCTTTCCTTCTTCTCTTTCTCCTCGTGCCCCTCAATCTCTCCCTCCTAACCCTCTCTTTTAAAAAATAAATGCAGTAAAATAGTTATTTATAACTTGTACTCTAGTCGTATTAAGCGACTAACCAAACGACTAAGCAAATAACGACTAAGGAGGCGACTAAGCCAGAAATGACAAAACTCACAGATTCTTCTTTTAAAATCTTCCCTATTTCCTTAAAGGCCAATCTCAGTAATACGATGGCTAATAGTGAATCAAAAGTGATCGCGACATATTTAGTTGATGGGTATAGCTCAAAAGCTAGATTTGAGAGAATGAGCAATATCGTTACAATTAAACCCATCATAAACATTTGAAAGTTTTTCCTCATTGCAATCCTCCTATCTGAGATAATTCATGGGATTTTGGGCCTGACCATGTAGTCGTATTTCAAAATGTAAGTGACTTCCCGTTGATCTACCAGTTGAACCACAACTACCTATATTTGTTCCTGCTATCACCGGATAACCGACCTTAATTGATATTCCTGATAAATGTCCATACAACGATTCAAACCCTCCACCGTGGTCAATGACGATCATGTTTCCATATATGTCACTCCATTCAACGCGAGTCACCTCACCCTTCTTAGTGGCCTCTACGACTGTTCCCGTGGGTGCTCCAATGTCTACACCGTGATGCTGTTCCCCCTTAAACTCCTGAGTTATCTCTCCTTTCATCGGCATTATCCAACTACCTTTTCCTAGATTGCCTATATTATCTGCTGTACTTTTCCACGAATCTATTTTTGCGCCCCATTTATTGATAATAGGAGTTAGGTCCTGCATCAATACGAGCAATATCATCATCCCTGCGACTACGATTATTTGATTCGCGATTCGTTTTCTTTCAACAGCGACACATATGCAATAACCGACGAATGAGGCAACTCCTATAAGCAGTAAGTCGAATATAAGTTTAGCCATCACATCTTGCCTTGGGTGAAGTTATAGAAGATGTTGAGTAGTTTCCATGCAAGGGCTACTACTGCAAGTATGGATGCAATCTGCGTCCCTGTTCTAATCATAGCCGATATTTGACCCTTACCAATAGCTGTAGTAATCATTTCGCCTAACCAACTTCCTACGGCAAGGGTTACGAGAAGAACAATAATAAACCCTGGTTGACTAGGACCGAATACTTGCTTTGCTGCCTCCATCATCGAGACATTCCTCCTTTATGTTGTCAAGGGAATAAACCCTAAACTCAAGACCATTGACATTCTCCCTTTCTATTTTTTCCTTAATAGTGTTTACTCTGCCGGTTGTCACAACAATAATGGCAGGGAATCGCCTAGATAGAGGAACCCACCATTGATTCATATAGGTCCCTGAGCTAAATAAATCATTGTACTTCTTGGCCTTTTTTCCGAAATCATGACCACTTCGATTGATGTCTAATTCCACAAAGTAGAAGTAAAAGGCATCTTGCCATAGGTTTTTAATAGCACAAAAAGCATCTGGCCGGATTGATTTGTAATCCTTCACCTCCCTGTTAAACGAGTGCAGTCGCTCCATATTAGCAAGAGTTAAGCTAATCCATGTAAATACCTGTGAGACTCCCAAAACGTGGTCTAATTGCCCTGGCTTATGGTCCATATAGTAGAAGTATGGTTCGCCTAATCTTCGCCTGTCTCTCTTGATTTTAGGGTAAGGGGGAGAAGAAAGCTTTTCTAATCTCCTTTGAGCGATACGAAGACAGTTACCCTTGAAGATTAGTCGATGAATCATATCCGTGGTTAGGCAGACTTGGGATTCGAGGAGATCAAAAATTTGTTTGTCTCTACCGATGCACTTCTGGAAGTTATTCATATCATTCACATCCTAATTATGGTATAATATAAGGGTGGGATAGTGATAGCTACACGACAAGCGAGGAACTCCAACCTTGCTTCCCACTCTGGGTAAATAGGAGAAAAATAAACGCTATGGAGGGTGTTTTTGTTATGGAAAAAAGTGGTATATATGAGATTAGGAACACTGTTAATGGAATGGTTTACGTTGGTAGTTCTAGTAATTTAACCCATAGGTTTGCACAACATAGGTGGATGTTGCGCAACAATAACCACTATAACAAGAACCTACAATCATCTTGGAATATTTTTGGCGAAGTATCATTTTCTTTTAGAATATTAGAAATATGTGGAAAAGAATTGTTAATAGATAGGGAACAGTTTTATATGGATGAATCAAGAAGTGTTGAAAGGGAGTTCGGGTTTAACATAGACACGACAAGTGGTTTTTCGGAAGAACATCTTGCGAATATTTCAAGAGTTAATATGGGTAAAACTATATCTCAGGAAACTAGGGATAAGATTAGCGTGGCGTTAAAGGGTAGAAAGCATAGTGATTGTAAACCTATTGACCCAGTAAGGAAAAGGGAGCTTGGGAGGAAGAGGGAACGAAGATATGAGCAATTGCATAAGGAAGAAATTAGACAAAGAAAAAGCGAATACAATAAAGAACGGTATAGAAAAAGCAAATTAAGGGAATCCCAATTAAGTAATATTATCTAGGTGGTAATACTTTTCGCGGTTGTTCAATCTTGATTAACTCACTTCTTATTATCATTGAACTTTCATTGTAAAGTTTAATAGCCTCGTCTGGCTCCAGTAGCAATGTCTGTACTTCCAATTTCTCTAAGCCGCATTTATAGATAGCTCTGCCCTTTATGGCATTAAGATGCGCGGCTTCATCCGAATCCAGGATCATCCTGGAATTAATCACATCGGCAACTACAAAACATATTCTTCCGAGAAACATTGCTTTGAGATCGCCGGCTTTTTCAAATATTTTGCTCGACGGCCTTTGCGTGGCTGCAATTACGTGAACTCCAACAAACCGCCCCATTCTTAGGAGCCTCCACAAGCTGTCCTGAGCATCTTCGGGTAGATCTGCCCATTCATCAACAATTAGGACGATATAAGGCATGCTGTAGCCCTTCTCATGGTATTTCTTAATCTTAGCGCAAGAGGCTGATTTTAAAATTTTCTTCCGTTTGTCCATTACCCTATTAAGTTCTTCAAATAGGCTTTTTACCACATTCATTTCATCAACCACTAAAGCCATTCTGTTAAGATAATCAAACTCAGTTGATTTAGGGTCAATGATAACAATGTGAGTTTCTGGTCGATAAAGAAGAATCGAGTTTGCAATTACATGAAGCTGATTACTCTTACCATAATTTGTTTCCCCGGCTACAAGTAGGTGAGGATAGTCCACTAAATCTCGAACTATTAAACCCTTGGCTGATATGCCTATGGGGATCGGAATAGCCATCTTCTTATATTTATTGTGGTCAAAAAGGGAATAAGCATAACTCTTCTTGAGCTCCTCTGTCATAACCTCCATCTTTACGACCTTGCCACGCTTTTCAATATGGACCGAGCCGCCTGTTGCATCCTGGAATAATATACTTAGTTTTTGAAACTCCAAGAATCCGGTAGCAGGGGGAAGGTGAATCGTGAACGTCCATGTGTTTTCCTTTTTTGAAGCATTCATAATTAGGGGTCGAGTTCCTTCTTTGTACTTTGCATCAATAACATCCTGAACAGCTGCTCTTACTTCATTTCCTTTTCGATGTAGCCAGATTGATTTAAGACTATCTCTGATTTCTTCAATTTGATTTTGTTTAGCCATAATCATTCCTCCATACATAAAATTTAAAAATTAAGGGAAGGATAATGAAAACGGATTACAAAGGCGGTGTTTACATGAGTTACTTAATGATGGCAGGAGTTGTCTTCGTTCAGATAGGGAAGATATTGTTTTAAGCGAGAAGTCACGGTATCCTTCGGGGTGTCGTGGCTTTTTTATCAGGGATTACTCCCTTCTCTTGCAATACCTTCCTCATTCCTAAGCGAATTAGTTCGCTAAGTTCTCCCTGTTCTAATGGCCCTAGTTTCTCGATACCTTGTTTAATGTCCTTATCCAAGAAGTTTCTAAGTCTTACTCGTAGATCACGTTGCATTTCGTCACCCCTTTGTGTGATAAATGTGGAACAACTGATGATTAACAATACTCAGAGCTGTTCGTCCATTATTCCTGCTAAATTTAGGCAAAAAAATAACCCCGATTCATTTATCGAGGTTTAACAACCGTCTATACCAAGGAACCTTCTCTTTGTTGCGTTGCTCTTGTGCTGTGACTATGTCCCTAAGCCTTTGTGTTATATCCTTATCTCGTTCCTCTAGCCTCCTAGCACTATTCTCGGCCCTCTCGGCTTGTTCTGCAAGAGCTTGCTTTATCCCTTCAAGTTCTTCTTGCAAATCAAGGATTAGAGAGTCTCTTTTGCTAATCTCCTCAATAAAGACACTCCTTATACTCTGCACTAAATCTTCGTGTTGCGCTGTCCCTATGCTGTTATTATCTTGTTGCGCTATGTCGGTTACTGTTACGCCATACTGCATATCTAGTAGGTCGGTAATTTGATCTGAATCTAATCCTTTGGTATAGGATTCTCCGATTAGTCGAAGCAGTTCAACGGTGGAGTTCTCTTCAAACTTTGTTTTCTTGCCCTCACCTGATGTTTTGAAATATTGGAGATACTTATTTTTGTAAAAGCGACTAGTACTGATATTTTGCTTTGCAAGCTCGGAGCATTGTTTGAGTGTCGAGTACATGATTAACTCCTTTCTGTGGATAACCTTAGTTTTTATAGTTAATAAGATAATATGTATAAGTTATTTATGGGTAGTTATTTATGTATTAGTAGATCTGTTCAAAATGAACATATGCTTTTGTTCAAAATGAACATATGGCTTTTGTTCAAAATGAACATATCCTAATATCTTCCTGTGGATAACTCTGTGAATGCCTACCAATGGCTGCTATTGGCATCTAGGTATTCCCTCCACATATCATTCATAACTCCATAGTCAATGGTATACCACTTAGTATGATCGCCTTTATCTACGTTTATTTTGCAGGTCACTAATACTTTGGACTTTTCCAAATCCTTGACCATTCTCCTAATCGTCATTAGCGACCACCAAGGCATTTGGTTATGCCATTGCTCTAGCGTGTTGTAAACCCATCTCCTACGCTCAATGACTACTCCAGACTCTGTATTGAGCCAATAGTGTAACTTCTGTAGAAACACGGCCTTGTCGAGTCCAAACACTTTTACTAGCCTCTCCTGAATTACAACCAAGTGGCCATCATGAATAAGTAAGTCTGAATGATATTCTGTGGACATTTTCGGCATCTTAGGCATAAATAAAAACCCCTATCTAAATTCATTGCAAGAACTAGACAGGGGCAAAAATATGTATTAAACTTAATACAACATAATAACCCCGTCTTAACGGAACCCCTTGAGAACACTTGCAGGTGGAAGTCTCAGGGGGTTTCTCCTTGTTTACTCCTATTTCGACAGGGTAATTACTTTATCCTTCAAGATATCCACTTTATATTTGCGTTGCTCAGTACATCCCATTGCCTTTAATCTGTCCTTTAGTGCCCCAAGATAGCGTCTATCAACGAGTATTGAGTTCCCGATTACCATCCCTTTAATATCAATAAAATCACAGACAATTACTTCCTTCATCTACCCATCTCCTCTCGTTGCTACCCATAAATAAGAACAAATGTTTCTTTTTAGAACTCTTGTTTCTATTTTAGCAACTATCAGAGACTATGTAAAATGTAATAATAATACAGAAAGCACAAACATTCGACAGTTATATTACAGTTAGTCGTTGTTTGTGCTTTTATCTTATTTATTTGTTGGGTTTTGTCAGTTGTTTAATATTGTCAATCAGGACTTCCCACGCTTCAGGGGAAATTCCGTCTTCACTCATCTTTTTGGCCAAGAGGATGTAGGGGAGTTTTTCTTGATTTGTTACAAATTCTAGGATGTCAGGAGGTGGCTCGTAGTTGGAGATTTTGGCTAGTTCTGTGAATGTCACAGCCGTTTGAGACATGAAGAACCACGGGTCCACTGAGAGCGCATCTGCAATCCTCTCTAAAGATTTCATAGCTGGGCGTTTTACACCTCGTTCTATATCGCTTAAATAAGGGATAGATAGATTACATTTTTTAGATAAATCAGAGAGCGTCATTTGCCTTAACTCTCTAACATATCTGAACTTTTCTCCATAGTTCATCGCAACACCTCCGATTTACCATATAGATAACATACCCGATAACCATATTATTATACCCCATGTTATTGATACCACAACACGGTAAAATATACCTCTTAGCTATTTGATAAGTTATTAAAGATTTCTCTTGACTATTTATCTATAAGCTGATATTGTATGTATATCGAATCAATTTTATTCCTCTTTTTTTAAAAACTTATTTAGCTATATGATAACAAGGGGAGGTGAACTTAAACAAATGAGCTTCGGAGAAAATGTAAGGGCATACAGAATCAAGCGAGGACTTGACCAAAGGGAGTTAGCGCTAATCATCGGCGTGGCAGGTCCAACCATTAGTAACATCGAGCGAAACATAAAAAATCCATCACTTAAAACATCAGAAAAGTTAGCGCATGCCCTTCGTTGTACTGTGGATGATTTATTAAAAGAATAGGAGGATTTATGAGTAACACAAAGTTGGTCAAGTCAGAAAACTTCGGAAGCATTCAATGTGACTTCTGGCAAGACGATAAGCAAAATGCGTTAATGACTAGGGAACAAATTGGGAGAGCGTTAGAGTACAAGAACCCACAAAAGGCAATTGATAACTTGCACTCAAAGTATCGGGAAAGATTAGACAAATTTTCAGTTACCCTCAAACTGAGGGGTACTGACGGAAAGGAATACGATACCTGCGTTTACTTTCCGAAAGGTGTTTATGAAATATGCAGGTGGAGTCGCCAACCTAAAGCTAACGGATTTATGGATTGGGCATGGGAAACAATCGAGGAGATTAGGAAATTATCTAGCGCGGATAAAGTTTTTCGCATGCTAGATAAAGGGCATCAAATCGAAGCCATGAATCACCTCAAATTAAACCTATCTCAACCAGTTAAGGTTGACTACATCAAGGCTAACACGGTTGCCAATAAAACAGTGTCAACTATGTATGGTTATCCAAAAATGCTAAAGAAGGACGCAATGACTCCTGAAATGTTAGTGCAACGCCAAGAGGTTTTAGAAGAAACCGTAAATCTTATGGGAGTTAATGAGAAGTTTAATTTGGATCTTTCGATTAGTAAGACGGTTAAGGGTAAGTATTTGAATCAGAACATGTTGACTAATTAACAAATGGACAAGCATTAAGAAGGAGGAAAAACAAATGAGTAAATCCCTAAGTTCAATGACTAAATCCGAGGAGCAAAAAGCGATTACACGGAGATTGCGAGAGAAAAAGGGTGGCCTTGGATATTGGGCTGCAGTAGACGCATCTAAGAAGGGGAGGAGTCAGGACTCCAAGTAACAGCCTATATTAGGAGGTGAGTACATTGCACCACTTAACCGGATGGAAACTACTACAGAGAGATTGTGCTAGGAGGTTGAGGTATCAGGAGAAACAACGAATTCAGCAGAAGTGTAACGGATTCGTTGATACCAAGAAAGCCTATGGACGATTTGAATTATCGGAAGGGCAATTGAAATCATTTTCGGCAAAGTTGATTAAGTGAGGGAGGTTTAATCAAATGGACAATGAGGCAATTTTAGCAACGGTGACAAGGGATGAATTCGAGGAGCTATTGAGTATAAGAAGGGGGATTGGTGGATTAAAGCAAACCCTAGCCATTATCGGACCAGCTATTCGTGATCTTGAAATTAGTAGGTCTGATTGGTGGGAGCGCATAAACAAAAAATACAGTCTACCAAATGGTAACAAAACTGTTGATTTCGATACTTTTGAGATTAAGCTTGTTAGCGAAAGTTAGTAAATTAACCTACTTTCTCAGGGCTAGACTGATTGAGGGCAACGACTCCAAGGCAGTACGGTAAAAACTACTAATGGATGGCTGCCAGAGCAATCTAAGGGTCAAATCAAAAGATACTTATCTAAATTAGTGAAGTAAAAATTAGGAGGAAGTAAAAATGAAAAAGCAAGTTGTTTATGTATCAGGAAACGGAATTAAGGTAGTTGTTGATGGGAACAGTGACCCACGCAATATTAAGTTGTTCAATGAAGTTTTGAAGAAATAAGGAGGAACACCATTGCGAATAGACATTAACGACACTTACTGTATCACATCGGACTCTGACCAAATGACAGTCAATCAAAAATCCATCATCACCAAAGAGGACAGCAAAAACTTAGGCAAGGAATTACTTACTACACTTGGTTACTTCTCAACTCTGGCCTAATGTTACAGGTATTTGCTCCATCGCCAGGTGAGAATGTCGAATGCTAATGGGTATAAAGAATTGATGGAGGAAGTCGGGAGGATTGAAAAAGAGTTGATGGAGAGTATTCGGATTTAGGAGGGATAAGGGTTGGAAGATATATTAGGCCAAAGAAAGCCGAGAGAACGGGTTAATTGGTTTGCTGAAAAGATGGAGCAGAAGCTCAGGATAAACGACCACAAAGGTGGTTGGAATGGTTGTGGGCAAGACTATTTGTTCGATCGCATGGTCGAGGAGACTGAAGAGTTGAGGAAATCGCTAATCAATCTTGATTGGGATGCTGAATCAGAGACTAGAAAGGAAACCGTGATTAGAGAAGCCGCCGATATTGCCAACTTTGCAATGATGATAGCTGACAACGTTAGAAAAGGTAAAACTGACTTGAATCCAATGTTTGAGAGTGATTTACGATGAACCATACCCAAACTGTTTTCCTCAGTCACTACATGACGATTGCATTCGCCTTTTGGTTCTACTGTTGGTATCGCTTCGAAAAGAAAAAGGCTCGCCGGTGCTGTAACACCAAACGAGCTGTAGAAAAAACAATCTCTTAAAGTATAACACATATTCCTAAAACTATTCCTAATCTTTATCAAGGAGGGGTTTTGGTGGTTAAACAAATGCTTGTCAAATGTGTATGTGGTAAGCCAATCGACTTTCCAGAAGGGCAAGTTAAGGCTAAATGTAACTGTGGTGCTACATGGGAGTGTGGCGTAGAAGGGTATTGGTACTGCGTAAGGGAGATTGCCCCAATTGTGGCAAGACCTCGAAATAAGCGGAAGAGAAGGGCTGGAATGAGATGAAAGATTTAACAACCGAGCAGCTCAAAGCTATCTATTGCTTAGAAGATAGTCCACTAATTAGTGAGACTATGATTCAACGAAACAACGGCCTAACCAGAATAACGATTGAATCTGCTGTCGGAGTTGATTGGGACGGACCATTTGGAGTTGACAATTTACTCGTTAACGAACTAGACGAACTATTTCCAGACATTGAATACGCCGGAACATCCGCAAAGCACACTAACCCTATGACTGGCATTGATGAGGAAATCTACCATATAAACTGCGATGGAGAAACACTTATCAGATTAGTAATGCGACTTGACCCTATTAAATCAATCCTTCAGCGTGAAGCGTGACTATCTACGAGAACTTTCTCAATCATCTAAGGACTTGCGGTGGGTGTGTGGGCGAGAGAAGCATTGAGCGTTGTCAATATGCTGTGGTTTGTGCTACTGCTGAGAGGTTGAGGGAGAAGGGAGTGGTTAGGTCGGGTAGGGAGTTGAGGAAGTGTAAGAGAGAAAGGACTGAACACAATGGATAAAGCATTCGAGCTTGCGATTTATGAAGCACTACGAGAATTGCAAATACCTGCACACTTGAAGGGCTATCAATTTTTGAAATCTGCACTTAGATACCTTCGAGATAACCCAAATTCCATCTACTCAGTCACTAAGGATTTGTATCCAGGGGTTGCAGAGATGTACGACGATAAGGTTGAGTGGACGCACGTTGAGAGAGGCATAAGGAATGCCATTAGGCTGAGTAGGGCTAGTGATGAGACTAAGATTAAGGTTTTGGGCAAGGATGGGCATTTGGCGAATTCGGAGTTTATCGCGGCGTTAGGGGAGACTATTGGGTTTAGGTTGGATAAAGAATGCTCTTAGTAAGCTATGGAGCCGGCACAGACAGTACGGCAGAACTTATTGAAATGGTCAAACGAGACATAAGGCCAGACTTAATTCTCTTCGCTGATACAGGAGGGGAGAGGCCAGAAACTTATTGGTATGTGGTTATGTTTTCTCTTTGGCTAGTTGGCAAAGGATTTCCCCCAATCACAACTGTTAAAAGCTCGATAACACTCGAAGAAGATTGCCTAAAGCGAAAGGCTTTACCTAGCCTTGCATATGGATTCAAGTCATGCTCACAGAGATTTAAGGCACAGCCACAAGATAAGTTTGCCAATCATTTTGAACCTTTTGTTAACGCGTGGAAAAACGGTGAAACAGTAACCAAGGCCATCGGCTACGAGTACGGAGAAGAGCGCAGGATGAGAGAGTCGGGCAATAAAAAATATACGAATTGGTTTCCTCTGATCGAATGGGAAATGGACAGGGATGCTTGTAAGAAGACAATATCTGATGCAGGACTTCCGCAACCTGGTAAATCATCATGCTTCTTCTGTCCAAGCATGACCAAGAAAGAAATACTTGAACTAAGAGCCAATCATTACGACTTACTAAAGAGGGCGTTATTGATCGAAATACGAGCATCCATAACAACCTCACTTAGACTAGGTAGAAGTTTTTCGTGGATGAAGTTTATTAAACACACAAGATACATGGAAATTGAACAATCCAAGGCTTTATGTGGTGAAAAGGCACTAGGTGGAGGAAATTATCAGAAGTCATTATTTATAGAAACAGTAGAGCAAACCTGTGGTTGTTATGACGGATAAGGAGGTAAATCATGAAGTTGGTGTATGTAGCTCATCCGTACCGAGGGAAAAAATCCAATCTCGAAGCAATTAAGCATATCTGTAAATCACTTGTACCTTTTGGAATCATGCCAATCTCTCCTGTACTGACATTTAGTTTTATGAATGACAAAGCACCAGGAGAGAGAAGTAAGGCGTTGGAGTTTTGCGAGAACTTGGTTGAGGCTTGTGATTGCCTGTTTCTCACAGGAGATTGGGAAAGGTCTGAGGGTTGTATCTTGGAGCGTAATGTGGCGTTGGCTGAGATGATACCGATATATGAGATTGTGGGTTGGAGAAATGATGAACCTTTATTTAAAGGCGAGGGGCCCCGATGGTGGAAGGGAGGACAATCACGCTCTGAGGGAAACGATAAATATCTTGAATTCCATGAAAGCCGCGATGAACTGCAAATGAAACCTAATGATTTTTAAGGGGGAAGAAAATGAAAATCGTAAAACTGCAAGCAGAGAACATTAAGAAATTAAAAGCTATTGAAATTTGTCCAGATACCAATGTTGTTAAAATCTCAGGTGCTAATGAACAGGGTAAAACAACAGTATTAGACTCTATCTGGTGGGCACTAGGTGGAACAAAAAACATACAGGACCAACCAATAAGAATGGGAGAAAAGAAGGGCAATGTGGTCCTTAATCTTGGCGACATGGTTGTTACTCGAAAGTTTACCGAGTCCGGATCAACGCTTGAGGTTAGAAATCCCCAAGGACTTAAATACCCTAAACCACAAGACATGCTCGACAAGCTCATCGGGAAGTTTTCATTTGACCCACTTGCTTTTGCTAAGGGAGATAAAAGGGCTCAAGTTGATACCTTGTTGGGTATTGTCAATATATCTATCGACAAGGCAAAATTGAGCGAATTAGCAGGGGTTGCGGTCGTTGAAGGTAGTAACCCATTGGATACCTTAAACAGTGTCTACAAGATTGTATTTGATGGTAGAACAGTTGTTAATCGTGATCTTAGTAAGGCTAAGGCAAGTTATGAAAGCAAGGTTGGGGCGGTTGAAACCGATGCGGTAAGTATCTCGGAATTAATGGCAGAAAAAGAAAATTTGCTTGCTATTAATCGAGAAAATGAAAAACAACGCAAGCAAAAAGAGGCAAATGATTATTCGATTTCTGTTCAGGAAAAAGGAATTAGTGAGATTAGAGAAGAGATTAAGAGACTAAAGGAGCAACTTGCCAAGAAGGAAGAAGAGTTCACCCTTGCGACTAATTCCCTGGCATCATCAAAGAAGGAATATGAAAAATTTAGCGCAAAGGTAGCCCGAATTCAAGACAAGGACTTGACGGATATAAATAATCGCATAGCTAATGCAGACGAAACTAATCGCAAGGCTCAGGCGTGGGATGTGTTCAGGACCGCCAAAACAGACTATGAGATAGCACAAAAAGAATCGGATGATTACACAAGTCGATTAGAATCCATAAAAGCTTATAAGGCTGAGTTGATGAAAACAGCTAAGTTCCCGATTGATGGATTAGATTTTAGTGGTGGTGGGGTTACTTATCAAGGGCTACCGTTTGACCAAGCTAGTTCTGCACAAAAGTTACAGGTATCCCTAGCGATTGCGATGGCGTTAAACCCTGAGTTGAGAGTCATTCGGATTGACGATGGTTCGCTGCTCGACAAAAAACATATGGCGATTATTGAGGAAATGGCTAAAGAAAATGAATTCCAAGTTTGGATGGAAGTCGTCGATGAGTCCGGAAGTGTTGGCATCTGGATTGAAGATGGGGCAATTAAAGAGAGCTAATCTATTGATAATTTTAAGGAGGAATTTTTATCAACTGGTTACAAGAAGAAGAACTCGAAGAATTAACTGAATTCCTAACGGCATCTACAGAAGAGGTGGAAGGGGAACAAAAAGAACGATTTGCCATTACAGACTTATCATCTCTAAATTGGACATTGCGGAAACTGTCAGCCCTAGAGAAAAGCCATAATGAAGATTTACTCTTATTCAAGGAAGAGATCGACCGCATTAACAAATGGTTTGACAAGCAAAAGGAATCATATCTAGGTAGCGTAGAGTACCTAGAAGGGCTTGTAAAGGAGTTTGCAAAGGATCAAAGGGTAATTGACCCCAAGTGGCGACAACGCAGTCCATATGGAGTGGTTAGCTTCCGTAAGGCGAAGAAATTCGATTATGGGGATGAAGAAAAACTTGTTCAATTCTTATCTGATAATGGTATGGGCGAATTTGTTAAGGTTGTGAAAACTCCCATCAAGACGGAGTTGAAAAAGGCATTAACCATCACAAAAGATGGTAAGGCAATATTTACGAGTACAGGAGAAGTTCTACCAGAAATAGTGGTGGAGGAAACGGAGGATGTGGCTATTAAGTTAGGGTGATGAAAGGAGGAATGGCATATCGGAATACCTATATTGCTTATAGGGCGCAGTGGATCAGGAAAATCAACAAGCCTTCGTAATTTCGATGAAAAAGAGATTGGCCTGATAAATGTTAGTAGAAAACCACTACCATTCAAGAAGAAATTTGAAAGCACAGTAAATACCGACGATTACGAGACAATATTCAAATGCCTTAGCAAGACAGCTAAGGACAGTATCATAATTGATGATGCAGGGTATCTCATAGTCAACATGTTTATGAAAGGCCATAGTAGTGCAGGGGCCGGTAATGCAGTATTTGGATTTTACAACAGGGTTGGAGATTCATTTTGGAACCTGATTGAATTCGTAAAGTCCATGCCAGAAAACAAAATAGTTTATTTCGTCATGCACGAAGACAAAAACGAATTTGGCGACATCAGACCAAAGACCATAGGGAAAATACTGGACGAAAAATGTTGCATAGAAGGAATGTTTACTATCGCTCTCCGTGCCATGAAGAGTAACGACAGATATATCTTTAAAACTCAATCGGACGGTACGGATGTTTCTAAATCTCCATTGGAAATGTTTGAAGATGCCGAGATACCTAACGACTTAAAATTTGTTGATGAAAAAGTACGTGAGTATTGGAATTTGAAAGGGGAAAAAACAAATGAAAAAGTATAACGATTTTGACAAAACAGAGGCATTCACAGGCGATTATGAGAGGATTGTTCCTGGTGGTCATATTTGCGTAATCTTAAAAGTTGTTGTTGAGGAAAAAGATTATGGCAGCCTAATGCGGATTGCTTTCGATATTGCAGATGGAGAAAATGAGGGCTTCTATGATCGCCAATTCAAACGCAAGCAACAAAATGATTCAAGTGCAAAATGGCCAGGAATGTACTATCAGACGATTAAGGAAAATGACTTAAAGTATTTCAAGGGGTTCATTACTTGCATCGAGCAAAGCAATTCAGGATTCAAATGGGACTGGAACGAAAAGGCACTTGTTGGTAAGCTTTTTGGCGGCATATTCGGAGAAGAGGAATATGTGGGCAATGATGGCCAAGTGAAAACTTCCGTAAAATGTCGGTTTACATCTTCCGTTGACAAGGTTAGGGAGGGCGTAAAGGTTCCTGAAATCAAGCGTGTTCAAGGTACTTCGACTAGCACGAATTATAGCCAATATGGGCAAGAAGTAGACTTGAATAGCGACATACCTTTCTAATATTCGACAATATAACCAAATAGGAGGACTGCCCTTGCTCACAATCAGAAGTCCATCAGTTCAACTACAGTAACGCAAAAAACAAAATAATAAGGAGAGTGTATTAAAAATGCAAACAAAAGAAGTGAGTATCCTCGATCTGGCCCGTGGTGCAATTCTGGAACAAGTAGACAATGAATCAACCAAAATCCTCAACAACATTCTCGACCCAAACACGGATGCTACAAAAGCCCGTAAGCTAACGGTTACAGTAACCTTCAGATCAGACGATAAGCGCGAAATTATCTCCTGCGAAGCTCAGGCGAAGTCAACTCTATCCCCAGTAATGCCCATTGCCACAAGGATTTATGTAGAGCAGGATGCAGACGGCAATCCTCGCGCCATGGAGTTACTTAAACAAGACCCTAACCAAATGTCTCTTCTTGATGATACCGAAGTAACCAACGTATTAAAAATTAGGAGCGTGAAGTAATTGATTAGAGCAGCAATCGAGTACATTGTAAAACTTGGCAATACGGAAGTCACTGAACACAACGGTTTTAAATTTGTGAATAGGCAGCTTACCCAACTCCCCGAAGATGCACCGGTCATTTTCTCAACTAAAACCCTTGCAAGTCTAGTTGAGCTTATCCAGAAAGAACACGCTCACAACGCCTTGGGCGACCTTATTATCCATGTTGAGTCGCCTACCAAGGTAAATGTCCATACTGTGCTTAGAGGGCATCTTGAACGATTTAATCTATACTCCGCAACTGCTGAATTGCCGCGAATAACCTTTGACAACTATCTTGATCTTGAGGCCATGAACATCATGCTAAAAAGTACATTTGTTCAAAACGATACAAGGGACAAGCTTATTGCAATCCTCGGCAATGTTAAAGAAGAGGCTGTGAAGACAAGCTCAGACGATGGCATGAGTCAATCTGTAGTAGCTAAGACAGGCATCGCTACTGTTGGAAATGTGAAGATACCTCCAATAGTCAACTTGGCCCCTTACAGGACGTTTGTAGAAGTCGAGCAACCAGAAGGAGAGTTCTTGCTTAGGTTACAACAAGGTCCAAAGGCGGCATTGTTTGAAGCTGATGGTGGAGCGTGGAAGATGGCTGCTAGGAAGAATATCAAGGATTACTTCGAGAATGCGCTTAGTTACTTGATTGCGGATGGGAAAGTAATTGTAACAGAATAGTTTAATCTCCAACATCATCGGGACCAATTTACATAAAACAGGGTCCCACTTTAAATCTAATGTAAAGAATCGAGAAAGTTGGTGTTTAGATGGAAACGTGGGAAATGATTAAAGAATGGTACGAAAGTGATATGAAAAAAGAATTTAGGTGTTTAAATCCATGCCATGGGCAGATAGAAAAAGTAGTAAAAAATTGTAATGGACAACTTTGTTGGAATGGATCTATCCATACTCCATTTCTTATTTCAGACGATAAACACAATTGGGAGTTAGTACCTGAACCAGTTGACTTCATGACCGCCATAAATAGCGAAAAGAATATCAGGTATGAAAATTGGGTGAGATACTACAGACTTGGTTCTGCATTTGAGATTATGGTTGGAAAGAGTCCTGTAATTTTACGGGAAATGCTTAATGGAAAGTGGTTCGTCGAATAAACCATCTCTAAAAAAATAACCAGGAGTTAGTTCTCCTGGTTTGCAGAATCTTTTTTCAACTTATGGTACTCATATCCGAGATCAATTAACTGCCGAATAGCATTAGTCCGGTCGGGTATTCCGGAAATATCTTTTCTATAATCATCTATTTTGTCCAATTGTTCACCGGAATACGTTATCCCTAATCTTTTAGGCTCAGTTTTCACTATTATTCACTCTCCTTTCTCAAGATTAACTATAGCACATTAGGCATAGTATGGGCAAGAAACACATAAAATATACGTTGTGCCTATTGTGCTCAGTGTGCCAAAGGTATATAATGTATATATAGTGTTTATCGTGGAAACAGAGGAAAAGATTATTAAATTAAAGGGGGAAAGGTAAATGAGATCATTAGGTATCATTAGAAAAGTTGACGAGTTGGGGA
>Ga0209728_1000273_pt1 | contig 46986 bp, 54 predicted proteins | sample RifGroD1_FD_183997 | JGI IMG/M metagenome (GOLD analysis project Ga0209728, IMG submission 183997) | Groundwater microbial communities from Rifle, Colorado, USA - Groundwater D1 (SPAdes) (version 2) | ecosystem: Environmental > Aquatic > Deep subsurface > Groundwater | place: Rifle, Colorado... | reverse complement strand
TCGATAAAGACCAAATTACCGAGATTATGCTAACTGAAGGAAAAGACATCTATGGTTCTGTTGTGAGCATTGAATTGATTAATGGGAAAATTGATTTATGTATTAGTGAAAATCCTACTAAATGCCGCTTATGCCATAATATTATTGACTTGCCATATGAAACAAAATGGTCGATTCAAGGAAGAGGAAACTATGGTTCAAAGTTTGAAGATGAAAAACTAGATATTCCAATTTGTGACTCATGCTTATATTACAAGATTTTAGGATATAAGGATGGGCAATTTGATGAATAATTTAGTATTATTTAGGAAAGAGAATTTTAACGGCGTTGAATGTGACTTATGGAAAGACGAAAATGGTGAAGTTTGGATGACAAGAGAGCAAATTGGAAAATCTCTTGAATATGGCAATCCAAGAGACTCAATTAAAACCATTCACAGTAGGAATAAAGAAAGATTAGATAAGTTTTCGAAGAGGGTACAGATTGATACCCCTTCTAGTGGAAAGCAAGAAACTTATTTATACAGCGCAAAAGGAGTTTATGAAGTTTGTAGATTTAGTAAACAACCAAAGGCCAATGATTTTTATGATTGGGTATATGATTTATTAGAGGGAATAAGGTTAGGTAATATTGAACTAAAATTCAATGTTCCCAAAACATTATCTGAGGCACTTCAATTAGCATCTGATTTATCTAAACAATTAGAGGATCAGAAACCAAAAGTACAAATGTATGACGATTTTATGAACTCAGATTCTTTACTGAATTTCAAGCAAGTAGCTGATACATTAGGGTGTGGTAGGAATTCCTTAATGAAAGTATTGAGAGAGGAAAAGATTTTATCAGATGGAAATTTTAATAAAAATCATCCTTACTCTCAGTATATTAAAGCAAATTTATTCAAAGTCAAGATAACTCCTATGAGGACTAGCAATGGATTAGAGAGTATCTGTACAACACTGTGTACAAATAAGGCATTGGATTTTATTAGAAAGGTTTTAGACAAAAAGAAAGACCTGTTGTTAGAGCAACAAGTCGGATAAAGAATTTAAATTCATGCAATAATATTATATCATATATTTTAAGAAGAATCCACATTCACTGTGGATTCTTCTTATATAGAAAATTAATAGGAGGCGAAAATTAATGCCAATATCAGAATCCCTTGTATTTACATATAATAATCAATCATCAATTGACTTCGGAGTGATTAATTGTACAGTAGATACGGGATTATATCAAGAAAATTTTATTAGTGATAGAGAAATTAAAGAAATTACAACTCGAAAATCATCTCCTTATTTTGTTGAAGTAAAATCAAATCCTAGAACACTAAATTTGACCATAGCGTTCTCAGATTCATTTGATGAAGATAAACTTCGCTCCTTGAAAAGATGGCTCTCACAAGAAAGTTATTGCCCACTGGTTTTTGAATCAATACCTGATAAGATATTTTACTGTATTTTAGAAAGTAGTTCTACACTAATACATACAGGGAATTTTCAGGGATATATAACTATTCAAATGAGATGTAAAGATGAATATATTTATTCTCCCATTTATACATCGCCTATCTACGATTTATCTTCAAATCTAACTCTCGGTACAAATCTAACCTTTATAAATAATGGAGATGTTGATTGTCAACCAATACTTTCGCTTCAAAAAATAGGAGATGGAGATATATCAATAGTTAATAATTCTAACGGAGGAAAAATATTCTCGTTAACATCTCTTACAGCAAATGAGGATTTAAATATTGATAGTGAAAATGAACAAATCACTACGTCTATTCCATTAACCTACAGATATGACAATCATAATGGAGTATTCTTGAATATGCTCAGAGGGGTAAATTCTCTTCAATGCTTTGGAAATATGAAAATTCAATTTAAGTATCAATTTAAAATGCTTTAATAATACATGTATAATTCACACTTCATGAAAGGAGAAATATAAAAATGTTTTTAGATATAGACCTATCCAAAGCCCCTCAACGCCCTAAATTATATCTTTGCAAACCAGATAAAACAATTATAGCATCTTTAAAAGAACATTATTCAGCAAACCTGAAACTAAACTTAACAACAATGAATGAATTAACTTTTGATTTACCTTATCAATTAGATATTAACCATGAACTTCAACATAATATTCATTGCGATCAAGTTAAAAATAGATTCCTCATAAAGTTAATTTTAGGAGAATATACTGCTTTTTTTGTTATAGATAACCCTGCTCCAAATTCAGATGATAATACAGATTTCTTACAAATTAATTGTTACTCTCTTGAATATGAATTAAAAAATAAATCAATTAGAAAATATACAATTAATTCTGTAAAATTATCAGAAATTATGAGCGTAGATGGATTTTCTAGAGATACAACCGTCATAACAGATGGAATATCAACTACTACGACTACAAATTATGAAGGAATTCTCAAAGAAACTGGTTGGCTTCTGGGTGATTATCCCATTGAACTAGATTCTGTATATCGTTCATTTGAAGTAAGTGTTAAAACAAAACTTGATTTCATTCTTGAAATTGCTGAAAAATTTAATCTGATTGCAAAATTTGATTCTAATACTAGAAAAGTAAACTTTTCTACTCTTGATAACATTGGGATAAATAAAGGGTTGCAAATTTCAAATAAAAGATATCTTAGAACCATTGTGCAAAATATAGATAGTGAATTATTTTGTACTAGATTAAAATTATATGGCAAAGACGGATTAACAATCAATGGGATAAACCCAACTGGTCAATCTTATATAGAAAATTATAGCAACTTTCTTTTCCCTTTTCAAAGGAATGAAGAAACTAGAGAAGTAATTGCCCATTCAGATTATATGTCGGATAATTTATGTCATAAGATTTTAGATTATCAAATATTATTAACTCAACATAAAGATGATTTTCCTACCTTGTTAGCAACTTTAACAACAAAGCAAACTGAAATGACAGCATTAACAAACGCAATGACAATATTAATCGATGAAATGAAAATTATTGATGATAATCTTGTAACTGCTAGTGGGTCGAAGAAAACAACTTATACTGATCAAAAAATAGCAAAACAAGTAGAAATTGATGCCTTACAGTTATTAATTGATGCAAAACAAGCAGAAATTGATGTTATAAATGCTAGTATCAAACAAATTGCAACTGATATGTCTTATGAAACATATTTTACTCCTGAATTATTAGCAGAATTAATTCCATATATTTATGAAAAAGACTGGACAAATGATTCGCTTATAAGTGCAGAAGAGCTGTATATTTATGGATTAGACGAAATGGAGAAAAGGAAATATCCAGAAACTGTAATCCAAATTAACATAGTAAACTTTCTTGAAATAATAAGCGAACAATCTAATTGGGATAAAATTAATTTAGGTGATTCAATATCTATTAAGCATGAACAATTAGGAATAGATATAACGGCTAGAATAATTGAAGTAAATTTTGACTTCGAAAGTGCTGAAATACAATTAACAATTTCTAATGTAAAAAGCAAAAACTCCAAACTTGCTGATGTAATTTATAAAACAACCTCTGTGGTAGATGTAATCGATATCAATAAAATGAAATGGGATAAATCTCAAGATAATGCTACAGAATATATTGATTTACAAATTCAAGAGATGACAGGATCTTTGTTAAATTTAAGTATTGATATCAATAGATTTGGTGCAGATGGATTTATCACAAAAGATGAAGCAAATGCTTTAAAATTAACATTAGAACAAGCAATAGCAGAATCGGAAGATATTTTAAATATTGCATATGATCTTGAAATTACAACAGAAGCAGATAACTACAATAATGCTTTAGATGCTTTAGAAGCAGAGTTAAGAAGTGATTGGATTGACCAACCAAATTATCCTATCCAAATTATTAGTGATAGTAGTCCTGAAGATGAAAGAATTACCATTAGTAATTTATTTAAAACGGTTGAAAATACAAAATCAATTTTAATCAATGCAATTGGAAACGCTCGTTTAAATGATGCAAAAAATTATGTTGAAACACAGGTGGCAGAATTAAATACAGCATTAAGTGATTTTCAAACTCAAGTTAATATTTACATTAAAAAAGGAAGTATTACGGAGGCAGAATCTAATATATTAGACCCTTTATTTACTGCTGTCCAAACTGAATCTGATGATATTGTTGCAATTGCAAACACATTAAAAGAAATAATCGAGGATAATGGTGACTTAAATGATGCAGAAAGTGATTATGAATCTGCAATTTCTACTGCTCTTAATTCAATAGATGATTGGTTGGATCAATTATCTTCACAATATCCAATTAAAATATCCGCCAGTAAGGGTAGGACGATAAATAACAATTTAAAGAAAGTAGAATCCACTAAAGAAATATTAAATTCTATAATTCTACAAATTAGAGAAGAAAATGAGCTAACCTATGTTGATGAACAAATATTTGAAGCAAATGTTGCTATCGTTTCAATGCAGACTGATATTGAGACATTTGCAAAAGGTGGTTTAATTACTTATGACGAATCCGTTTCGTTGGGTTTATCATTTAATAACATATTAGATGAAAGCGATGATGTAATTGATATTGCAAACAGTATGTCAGTTTCTACTACATTGATAGATAATTATCAAAATTCTTTGACTGGAACAGTGGTGTCATGTGGCGTTGATGGATTACAAGTAGAATTGAATAAATGGGTTGGATTGTCGTTAATAAGTTATCCCAAAAAAATGAAAACATTAGAGAAAAAGCTACTACTTAATAAGTTTAAATTGGTAATGAGTACGAAATTGGCTTTAAATAATGCAATTACTCTAAAAACTCCTGAATACTCTATAGATGGAGAAATTTCTATAAGAGGTACTGGGGCAAATCATAATTCTGTTCGTTATTTAAAACTTAACAAAAAATCAATTAGTGCTAGTGGAGTATCTGGTAGAGGATTAATGTTAACAGTTATTAGTAGAGAAGATTTGTCGGTGATTTTTACTCAATTGTATGATACATATGCAGACGATCAAGCAAGATTAGATTTAGCAACAAAATTAAATACACTAGATGATACAGTGATTGTTGCTTTGACTTCTTATAATTCAATTGGATGGAATGCTAATTTATTAAATGCAATGATTAAAATTGGTGGCACGGGAACAGATACAGGAACAGGCAAATTCCCGTTTGCCTTAATTGGAATTCCAGGATTATTTAAAGGTTCAGCATTAGAAGTATTTTGTGATAGTGGAAGTCATGCACCATATGCAGATATTTCCACAAAAATAGTAGATGGAACTCCTCAAGGAATTGCTATTGGAACTTCTGTAATCTCAGCAGAAGCAATATTAGCAGTACAAACAGCAGAATCAGATAAAATAGTAGCAATGGTAGATATCAATAAAGTTGCATTAAACACAACAGTAACTTCCACAGAAAAAAAAGTTGTTAAAAAATATTGGGATACAATTGTAAGTGAAAAATCTAATATTGAACTACAAGCAAGTTATTATAATACAATTGATTATCCAGATGTAGTTTCTGCATTAGGAATTTATGAAACTGCCTATTCTAATTTTAGTGCTTATATTTCTCCTATATTATCAGTTATTACATCAAGCTCAACAATTGTTAGTGCTACGTTTATAAATAATTTTAATTCTTATTATGATGCTAAAATTACATTGCTTAAGGCGATTATGGGAGTTGCACGTAATTATATTGGAGATGCAATATCTGGATTAGCTGAATCAATAATTGGATTAGGAGCAGAGATTAATAATGCTTTTAGTGATAGTTCAATAACCATAAAGGAATCTCAAGATTTAGCATCAGATTTAGCATCAGTAATTGCAGAATCTACTCCTTTAATTACACTTGCAACAACTTTAGGATTAGATAAAACAGGAGAAACTGAAAAGACAGATTATCAAAATGCCTTAACTGCTTTAACTAACATACTTAACACATGGATAGACAAAGATAGTAGCTTATATCCACTACCTGTAACAGCAGAAGAAAAAGGTCAAGTTAAAACATGTTTTGAAAATGTACAAAGTACAAAATCACTTCTTCTTAATAAAATATCTACAGTACAAGCAGATAATTCTAATTCCATAATTTCAAGTAGTTTAATAAATTTTGTAAATGTTCTTTATACAGCAGATAGTACCAGTTTTCAAAGTCAAGGTGATATAGATGGATTGAAAGTTGAATGTTACTTCTACAACTATGCTCCATCGTTAATAAATATACCTAGTATAAATTGGAGTTCAAATACTATTAAAAATTACCATTTGGGTGATTTATTTTACGATGTATCTTCTAAAAATTCTTATAGATTCTCTTATGTTGTTTCAGACTATCAATGGGTTTTGATAACCAATACAGATGTAATTAAAGCATTGTCTGATGCTTCAAAAGAATATGGGTCGTTAGATACAAATCGCAGAATTTTTATCTCAACACCTCAGCCACCATATAGTTTTGAAGATTTATGGCGACAACAATCAACAGGAGAGTTGAAAATTTGTATAGTTGAAAGATTGGAGGGAAGTTATCTTTCTTCTGATTGGATTGATTCTTCAGAGTATACGGACAATGTTGTTGCAAATATAACAAAAGCAATAGCAAATAAAGCACAATTAGATGCTACAAGTATATTAGAAGAATTAGAAGATATTTCTGATGGAGGTAAAATAACAAAAAGTGAAAAAATAAAATTAAAACCAATATGGGATGCAATTGTTTTAGAAAAAATTAATTTAGATGCACAAGTATTATTATATCCATCATCGACGATGTCAACATATTACACAATATATGGTAATGCTTATAATGCAGTATATACTTATCTTTTTGTAACTATTCTTCCTAACAATATTAGTAATCCTACACCAATTTTAGGTGATTTAACAAAAACTACAAATATTACTAGAGATGAATTTGATGATAAGTTTAATGATTATTACAGTGCAAGAGGTGAATTATTACAGTTCATTGCATCTTCTGCGAAAACATATGCTGATACAAAAGCTTCATATCTTCATATTGCTTTTGCATATGATTCTGATGGAACAGTAGGTTTTAACTTTGCATCTGGAACATATTTGGGAACTTATTCAGATTCTAGTCCAACTGCTTCTTCGAATCCTTCAATGTATGTTTGGAACAAAATAACAGGTACAGATGGAACTCCAGGAACTCCAGGATCAAATGGTTTGACGCCTTATTTCCATGTTAAGTATTCTGACGATGGTGGATTAACTTTTACTTCAAATTCAGGTGAAACGCCTGGTGCTTATATAGGAACATATACAGATTTCTATTTGGCAGACTCAACTTCTGTTGCTTCTTACACTTGGGCAAAAATATTAGACACTCAAGCTATGGAATTATTGACCGAAATGGCAGATGATTCAAAGCTCACAGCGACAGAAAAGAAAGTTGTAAAAAGGGAATGGACTGTTATTTATGATGAATATAATGGGATTATTTCTAGTACCTCCAATTATGGTGTATCTGATCATACAGCATATACCAATGCACATTATGCTTTAAGAACATATATAGAACCATTGTTATCAAATTTAACAATTACAAGTAACATAGATAGAACAGTTTTCTTGGCAAAATTTCAAACATATTATGCTGAAAAAGAAGCATTATTGAATTTATTTGTTCAATATTCAGCATCTAGTACAAATGGCAAGTTTGATAAAACAACAATCGCACCATCAGGAACTACTAGATTAAATTATTCAGGATATTTTTATCCAACTAAAACATTCAATGCTTTTTATAATGATTATGCTGAATATTTTTTAAAAGATGAAGAAATAGAAGTAGGAGATGTTATATGCAAAAATCCCAATGGCAAAGGATATATAAAATCTAGATATGCTTATGATAATTTAGTTGTAGGAGTCTATTCTGACGATTTTGCTCAATGTATTGGAGGAGAAGGAAGTGAAGATGATACTATAAAATTCGCTCCGGTCGGGGTGGCTGGAAGGGTTAGGGTTAAAGTTGCTGGTGAAGTAAAAATTGGAGATTTGCTTGTAGCATCTGAAACTTGTGGTATTGCTATGGCATCAACTAAATACATTTCTGGAACAGTAATAGGCAAAGCATTGGAAAATTACAGTGGTCAGGATGTAAATAGAATTTGGATGTTAATTATGATTTCTTAGTAGTTTAAAATGGGAAGGAATAATTTCTTCTTTCCCACTTTATAATGCAACAAAATAAATAAAAGGTGGTTTAATAAATTGGAACCTAAAAATGGATTGTATTTAACTTCAGCAGATAATGAACAATGGCAAGATTATTTTAGTAAATTGGTGATGAGTGACAAAGAAAAACCATTAGAAGGATGTACAATTGATCCCGATTTGAAAGTAAAGAATATTACTTTTGTTGTTACTGAACGTTGCAATCTCAATTGTAAATATTGCTACGAGACCCACAAATCAAATGCAACAATGACAAAAGAAATTGCTAAAGATGCTGTAGATTTTCTCTTTAATAAAGAAAAAGTAAATGGATATTTTACCGAAGAGAAGAGTCCTGCTGTAATTCTTGAATTTATTGGTGGGGAACCATTATTAGAAATAGATTTAATGGATTATATCGTAGAATATTTTAAATTCAAGGCATTTGAGGTTGATAGCCCTTGGGCAACAAATTATATGATTAGTTTTACTTCTAATGGAATTCTTTTTAACACTCCAAAAGTTGAGCAATTTCTGAAAAGAAATCAAGGGAAAGTAAGTATTGGAATAACTATAGATGGAAATAAGGAGTTACATGATTCTTGTAGAGTGTTTCCAGATGGATCAGGAAGTTATGATATTGTAGTTAAATCAGTTAAAAAATGGTTAGAAATGGATAATAACCCTGGAACTAAATTAACCTTATCTCCTGATAACGTTCATTATCTTTTTGATGCTGCTTTAAATCTTTGGAATATGGGAATAAAGATTATATTTGCAAATTGCGTATTTGAAGAAGGATGGAAGAAAAAACATGCAAAAATACTATATGAACAAATGATTAAATTAGCTGATTATGTAATAGATAATGAGTTATATAAAAATAATTTTATATCACTATTCGATGAAACAATTGGTAAACCATTGACGGAAGATAGAAACTATTGTGGTGGGAACGGTTCAATGTTGGCAATTGCTCCAGATGGAAGATGTTTCCCTTGCATTAGATTTATGAAATATTCGCTGTCAACTCCTAACAGAGAAGAAAAATCAATTGGGGATATTTATAAGGGATTGGATGCAAAGGGTGAAAATGAATGGTTAAATCAATTAGTTCAAGTAACAATGTCAACACAATCAACAGATAAATGCAATAATTGTCAGATTGCAAGTGGGTGTGCTTTATGTACTGGATATAATTATGATAAATTCGGTGATCCAAATCATAGGGCAACATTTATTTGTGATATGCATCACGCAAGGGTATTAGCTAATAATGCGTATTGGTCAAAACTTTATGATAAACTTGGACTTAATAGAAATTTCCCTTTAAATATATCAAATGATACGATAAAAAATCTTATTGGCTTAAATAGAAAAATAAATACTTAAAGATTGGATGGTGATTAAATATGTCTTGTACAGGAGATTGTACAGGAGGTTGTTACACGAGTTGTACTGGCACTTGTGATAGAACTTGTACAGGTAGTTGTGGTGCATGCGATGGAACTTGTACGGGTGGTTGTGGGGAGGGGTGTTTTGGAGCATGTACAAGTTGTACTGGAACTTGTTCTGTAGAATGTGGTGCTAATTGTACTGGTACTTGCACCTATGATTGTACTGGCACTTGTACCAATATTTGCACAGATGCTTGCACTACTAGTTGCACAGACGTTTGTACTAGTTGTGTAACAGGATGTACAGGAACGTGTACCGATTCATGTTCTGGTTGTGGAATTGCATGTACGGGAGATTGCACTAGTTGTACTGGTAGTTGTATTGGTTGTACTAGTTGTATAGGAGGTTGCACTAGTTGTACTGATACTTGCACTGGTACTTGCACAGGAGCATGTACAGGAGCTTGCGGAGATGGTTGTACTAATTATTGTACAGGTACTTGCACAGCAACTTGTACAGGTTGTACAAATGCTTGCACCAATGTTTGTACTGGTTGTACGGGGACGTGTACTATATCATGTGGTGGAAACTGTACTGGTGGTTGTACTAATGTTTGTACAGGGTGTATGGGAACATGTACTGGATTGTGTACTGGAACTTGCACCAATAGCTGTGGTGGATGTGGTGCTACCTGTACTGGAACTTGCACTGGAGAATGTGATAATGCATGTACTTCAAGTAGTTCATCTCAAACTATTGCGGATTTAGGATTAAATATTAGGAATAAAGGGCGTATATTACCAACTGATTTTCCAGAACTTAAGAATGCTTTACGAAATGAATTTTCAAGAAGAAGTATGGAATTACCAACGTTGGATACATATACAGTGGAACCAACAAGTGGTGGGGTAATATATAAAGAACATCTTCAAAAAATATTTGATGATGAACACCTATTTAATCCTTCTATAAACCATACTGTTTCTGTAGGAGATATAATTTTAACGAGCGACATTACTGATACAATTACTTATATTCAAACATTAATGGTTGAAAATTTAAACTAAACTAAAGGAGTGTTTATTTAATGAAAGAATACAATATAGGCAATATTAATACAGTGAGAGAAATTCTCGAAGCAAATCTATTAGGAAAATTATATAATACTCCAGAATTATTATCAATGCTTAAACGGGATACTGTTTATGGGTTAGGTATTTTTGGCGATGATAAAGGAGGTACTTGGTCATGCTATATTTGCAGAGATCGTTTAATATGGAATAAAGATATGGTAGCAGAGTGTCCTGCTTGTAAAAGAATAATAATATTAGGTTAAAAGGAGTGTAAAATATATGACAAATGAAGAAATAATTATTCTAACGTCTCTATTGTCACTTAGTGCCAAAGTAAAAATAAATGATTCTACTATTGAAACAGAAATAAATAATTTAAACACGATAACTCAAACACATGTAGAATTTAATACCCTTATTTATGAAAATATTGATAGGATAATTGAATCTTCTAATATAAGTAATAATGAAATAGTTATAAAAATAATAAATACTTTAACTATATTAGAAGAAAGAAGAGAATTAATGCTAGGAATCTTAGAGGCAAAAAACATTAACTATAATAACAAGCAAAGTTTGGCAGATTTTATTGATAAAGCATTATTAAGCTCTATTAATAGTTTTAAATATTATACAGTTGTTGTTGGAATTTCAATTTTTCTTGGTGATAGCGCAAGAATAAAATCAGCAATAGACAAAATACAGTCGTTAGGGGTATAATAATGAAAAAAATATTAGCGAAAAATTTATTAGATGAAATAATCAAACTTACTCCTGAACAAAAAATATTTATAGATTTTCCAACAGAAGTATGTAATAGATTAGAATTGTTAGGGTTGCAGATTAAGTCACTTCAAAATTTATTTCAATCATATCTAAATGATACAAATGAATCTGCAAATGAGTTTAATTTGAATAAATTTAAAGACATGTTTGCAGATTTAGTAATAGAAAAAGAAATGTTGTTTAAGGATAATGTTTTAAAATGTTTTGGTACAAAAGTTTATAATTATTGTATGGATAGGAATAATAAAGTTGGATATAGTTTGGATTTTAATTTGAAGAAGTTGGTGGTTATAAAGCAAGGAATGTTTAGGATGGTCGATAGGAAGTAAATATAAAATAAATTAGGATAGGATTGTATATTTTGTTTTGATTTTAAGGGAAGATTTATTCTTCTTTCTTTTTTGTTGTGTTCAAAGAAATAATAAATAATTTTAGTAAATGAAAGGTGGAATATAATTTGTACATTCACATTTATCAAGGAGCACCCACAGTATCTCTTACCGATGGTACGCTTGTATCAGAATCGGTGGGAAACACAACGCTTAATGGAGCAACATTAATTAGTGCAACAAGTTTAATAGCGACAGATCCAACAAAAATGCAAGTGGGAATCACTAGTGTAATTGATACAGGTGGAAATCAGGAAACAATTACTCCTACGGCTTATAATCCTATTACTGGAGTATACACTGTTTCAGCAATGGTGCATGCTCATGAGAGTGGTGTTGCAATTACAACCGCCAGCGTTCCAATTAGCTTCACACTCAATGCAACGGAAAACCAAATTTCAGACCCTCTAAAATTAGCTATTAGATGTGATAGTGGGTATCAAACCAGCAGCGGTGTCAATACCGTAATTACACCCACTGGAGCAAATGCAAATAAGTGGGCATTAAGTTTAGATGGTAATACATGGGAAGCTTTTGGCGATCCCTTGACAATAACTTCTCAAATTACACCTGTCAATTATACACTTTACGTAAAATCGAAGGCTGTCGATACGGAAATTCCGAACAACGATATAAGTACAAAGTTACAAATAACCGCACAGATTGAGGCGGTTTAATCAATAAATAAATATTGTTCTTATGATTTAGGTCAGATTTATAAGAGTAATTAAAGACACCTGCCGACACAGGTGTCTTTCCCATTACACCTAAAACAAGGATGTGATAACCATATTCAACACCCCTCAATTTAACAGTTTTTTACTAAATAGTTCAGGCAAGATAATTTATTCAGTTTCATTTAATGCAGACACATCAAGAAATCTTTCAACTTTAATAACAAATTTTTCTGATATACAACGCAACATAAACATAACTCAAACATCAAATATTGATACAAACTTAAATATTACCAACCAAATTATATCTCAATGTGACACATTACTTAAAATTGTAAATACATCAAATTTACAGATTGATATAAACCGTAAGATCATAATCAATCCTTCTCTAAATAGTGATGTTCAAAGAAAGATACTCATTAACCCAAGTTTAAATTTTGATTCTCAACGTAAAGTTGCAAATACAATTTCCTCTAACCATGAAACAAAGAGAAAAGTCACATTAACAGATATATTTAATGTTGACACATTGAGGATTGTAAAGAATTTATTCAATGTAAATATTAACTTAGATTTGATGAGGAAAGTTTTGGTAAATGTTACTACTGATTCAGATGTAAAAAGAAGAACAGTATTAGACACTCTATCAAATCTTAATGTAATTAGGAGAGTAAAAAACTCTATATCATCAATATTTGACTCTAAGAGGAAAGTAGTAGTATCTTCTAATGTTCAATCAGATATAAATAGACGAACATATATTGTAAGTAGTTCAGTCATAAACACTCAACGCAGAGTTGCAGTATCAAATAGTTTTAATTCAGATTCCAGAAGAAGAGTAGCCATTTCAGCTTCTATTAATGCTAACACATATCGTAAAATTTATTTGACAACCACTTCTGCAATAAATACCCAACGTAGAATAACGGTTTTAAACAGTTTTAATGTCGATACAAAACGTAAAAATATTGTAATTGTAGATGTTTTAGTATCCACTAAACGTAAAGTATCAAGTTTTATTACGAATGTTTATGATACTTTAAGGAGACTTTTTAATCCAGAACCAGTTGCTAGTAAAATATATAAGATTAATTATCTTAGTGAGAATTATTCAACTAAGGAATTAGATGATAATTATTGCATTAATTTAATTAATAGTAACTATTTAGTTCGAGAAATAAATGATAAATATGATATCAATATAATTATTGGAGGTGATTAATATAATTTTTAATATTGGTGAACGCAAAACGTGCTCGTTATCTGTTCTTTCTAGTGACGGTAGTAATTTCGAATTTCAATCTGCCACATATGAGTATGTAAATAGTTCAGGAACTATTTTATCATCTGGGACAGCACAATTTGATAATGTAAAAAAGGAATGTTCAGTTTTGTTAGAACCTACAGTTACTGGTAATTTGCGAATAAAAATGACAATCAACCCCTTACTTGGTACAGGTGGTAACGACACGAGTCGAAATGTAGAGGTTATTGTCGGGATTGTGCAGATAATTGTTCAATAAATATTAATAAATTAGGTTAAAATGGTTGCTTATTAGAGTTCGAAATTTAATGAGTGTAATTAAAAGACACTATGCCAGTACATAGTGTCTTTCCCCATTTAATTCTCTAATACTGGAAGGAGATTTTAGAATATGGGTAAAACAATAAAATATACATATGAAATAGAAATAATTAATCTTTATGGTTTCGTGTATATAACCACTAATATAATTAATGGCAAGAAATATATAGGTCAGAAGATATTTGATAATAGATGGAAATCTTATTTAGGAAGTGGAATACATTTAAAAAGTGCTATTAAGAAATATGGCAAAGAAAATTTTAGTAGAGAAATTATTGCGATTGCATATTCAAAAGAAGAATTAAATAAATTAGAAATAATGTTTATAAAAGAACATGATGCAGTTAAAAGTAATGACTATTATAATATCTCTTCTGGAGGAGGAACTAATGCTGGATTAAAAATGTCGGAAGAAACTCGAAAGAAAATGTCAGAAGCAAATAAAGGTCAGAAATGCTATATGTATGGCAAACCAAAATCTGAAGAAACTCGTAAAAAATTAAGTTTAGCAAATAAAGGAAAGAAATTATCTAAAGAGACTAAGAAGAAAATTGGTGATGCGAAAAGGGGAGAAAAAAATCATAATTATGGCAAGCATTTATTGGATGAAACTAAATTAAAATTATCAAAAGTAAATAAAGGAAAGAAATTATCTGAAGAAACTAAAGGTAAAATGTCCGAATCGGGTAAAGGCAAACCAAAATCAGAGCAGCACAAACAAAATATAAGTTTGGCACTAAAGGGTAATAAGAGTTATATGTATGGCAAACATCACTCAAAAGAAACTAAAGATAAAATATCAAAATCAGCAATAAAACTGAATAATGAGCAAATTATAGAAATAAGAGAAAAATATATAAGTGGTGATTATACTTATGAACAACTAGCAAATGAGTATAATGTTGGACATACCACTATTGGAAGGATTATTAAGTTTAATGATACATATGCAAAATAATATAAAAAATTTTAGCACTAACATCCTCTAATCAAATTAAAAGGAAGTGATTATATGAGTTTTCATAATGTGTCTAATAATTCAGAAAGTGTTCTAGCATCAGCAGTAGGAGTTTCTGACTTAACAATTACTGTAACTGAAGATAATTTTCCTCCAACTCCATTCTATATAACCTTGGGGAGCAATACTTCAAATGAGATTGTAGAAGTAACATTAAAGAATGGAAATATATTTACTATAGGAAGAGCGAAAGATGGAACTACTGCCAAGGAATTTATAATTGGAGATAAAGTTCAATTATTTATGGTAGCAGGATTATTGACAGAGATACAAAATGCTATTCCTACTTCTTTATCTGAGTTAAGTGATGATTCTACGCATCGTTTAGTTTCTGATACAGAAAAAACTAATTGGGATAGCAATGTATATTCAACTACGCTTAAATCTACATATCAAGCGTTAACCGATGGAGTAACAAATATTCCTATTGGCGTTTCATACTCACAAGCGACAGATTCTCTTATGGTTAGTTATATGGGAGTAGAATTATTTGAGAATGAAAATTTCACTTTAGGAGTAGATGGAATTAGTATTGACCTGACTGGATGGAGTATAAATACTGAAGAGAAAATTTATTTTGCTGTTTTGAAGAAAATTGTAGATGTTGATGATTTAGTATCTGGAAGTCAATTGAATGATTTAAGCATTGAGAAGATTAAATTAAGTCAAGGGTTGCAGGATGAGATTAATAGTAAGGTAGAGCAGAGTGACTATTTACAAAAAATGAAACGATTACAGATGGGGGTTAGACGATAATGGCAGTAGATATTTATAAAAAATTTGAAGGTTCAATGACAGATAGTGAAGTTGCAATTCAAGATGGAGGAGTAGATTATACACCTGTTTCGGGCAGAATCTTTAATATTCAAGGATTTTGGATATATAATTCTAATGTAGCAGATAAGTATGGTAATTTGAAAGTTGGAACAACTTTATTAAGTGGTGATAAGCAAATTCCTTTAAAAGACACTAGGATTGTAACTGATTTAAATGCTCCTTTATTTGCTACAGAGAAAATATATGTTAAGGGAGAGGTGGCAACTGATCTGAAATATCGTATATGGGGAGTAGAGGTTGATGAATAGTGTTATTAAGTGATAAATTATTAAGTAACAGTCTAATGGATGGGATTACTGTAGCGCCTTGGATTGCTCCATCAGATTGGATAAATATTGATAATTGTGCTGATGGAAATATAAACTTATTAGTTGCAGATACAACAATGGCAACTTATGCATTCATCTGTACTACATCTTCAGGCCAGTATCATATCGATTGGGGAGATGGAACGAGTGGGAATTTTGATAGTGGAGCAACAGCTCAACATACTTATACGGTAGGAGCTGGTCAGGTTTGTAGCAGAGGATATACTACGTTTAAGATAGTTATTAGCCCCGTAAGTGGGAATTTAACTTCTTTTGCTGTTACATCACATTCACTAGCAACACAAAACCAAGCACATCACATTTTGTCTTGTGTTTTTAATGCAATTAATATTACTACATTGGCAAACGCTTTTTATAAAGCAACATCACCAATAGTTAGTTGTGGGTTACTCGAAAGTTTCAATGTAAAAGAATTGCTATTGTCTTGTTTAACTACATCATATATGTTTTTTAACTGCTATTCTTTACAAAGCGTTAATATAAGTAGTATGGAATCAGTAACAACTACATCATATATGTTTTTTAGTTGCCATAAGCTACAAAATATAGATATAAGTAGTATGGTATCAGTAATAACTGTATCATCTATGTTTTCTAACTGCTATTCTTTACAAAATATAGATATAAGTAGTATGGTATCAGTAACAAATGCCTCATCTATGTTTTCTAACTGCCGTAATCTACAAAGCGTTAATATAAGTAGTATGGTATCAGTAATAGATACATCATCTATGTTTTCTAATTGTTACAATCTATTAAATATAGATATAAGTAGTATGGTATCAGTAACAAATGCCTCATCTATGTTTAATAGCTGTTACAATCTATTAAATATAGATATAAGTAGTATGGTATCAGTAACAAATGCCTCATCTATGTTTAATAGCTGTTACAATCTATCTTCATTAATAACCACAAATTTTGCATTAAACTCATCATCTATAATAGCTACCACTATGTTTGATTATTGTGAGCAACTTACTTCTATTAATTTATCAAATGCTAAAGTATCTAAATTGGGGTTAAAAGGTACATCAGGTAAACTTAATAAAGTAGCTACCTTAATATTTCATGCTTCAAGTACATTTAGCGATGCTACTGCCCCACAACTTGATCTGCAATATACGGCTTTAACTGCTGCGCAACTAGATACGATATTTACTTCATTGCCAACAGTTACATCCAAAACTGTAAATATTACAGGTTCTACGGGAGCAGCGACATGTACTAGAACAATTGCTACAGGTAAGGGATGGACGGTAACTGGATAAAAATGCATATCTACTAATAATAGATTATTAAACATTTATAGAAAACGAGGTGAATATTGAATTGTCAAAACCAAAAATAATACAAGATGTAGAGAACATATCAAATGAAATCTCTGTTTTAAATGGTGCAGGGGAAATAGTCGAGAAAGCAAATAAGAGTGCTTTAGATACTACAAATACTAATGTGACAAATTTAAGCAACACTGTTGTGTCGCATTTGGCGGAAGATGCGACAGACGCACACACGCCTAGAAACATCGGAATTGCGAATATCGCAGCAGGAGATATAGTTTACGGTTCGGGCGTAGATGCATTAACAAGATTACCAAAAGGAACAGCAAGTCAACTACTCGCCATGAATGCAGGTGAAACAGCTCCTGAGTGGAAAACAGTTAGCTTGAGTGACGGGGCATGGGAGAAAATAGCTGAGGTTAATTTAGCAAGTGCTGTCGGAGTAATTGAATTTTTAAATTTAGACCTAACTAATTATAGATTCTTTAAATTGCTAATGAGCCTAAACAATAACCAGTCAAATGGGGAACAACTCGTACTAAGAATTAATGACCTAAGTACTAGTACTTATAGAAATGTATCTTTTGGTCAGACAAGTGGCAACGCCTCAACTTCGACATATTTTGATTTAGGACGAACTTACCTTAATTACTCTAATTTTATAGAGGCGTTACTAACAAATGTCCCATTAAAGCAAAATAGTATAATTGCAATTAGTGGTTATACGGATCTTAGTCTTTATACCTATCCAAGTACGTTCTATGGAGTAACTACCGCTGTTAATACAATATCAAAGATATCCATTCTTAATATAAACTCTGCCATGTTTAGCGTAGGCTCTCAATTAATTCTTATGGGGGTGAAGTAATTGGTAGACAAATTGATTATTACAAAAGATGGAATAATTGAAGTTGACTTCACACCTGAAGAAATAGCACAGAGAGAAGCGGAATTGCTTGCCTCTCGCCCTACTCTTTCAGAAATCCAACAACAAAAAATCATAGAACTGAACACAGCTTGCAACCAAGATATTCTGAATGGATTTTCATCCTTCTGTACAGATGTAGAGCATCAATACAAATTTGATATTGAGTATCAGGGGAACTTCGGAAAGAAGATGGCTTTACTTGCCTTAGTTCCAACTATTCAAACAATTGATTGGCCGACCAGTGATGCGGGGGTAGTGCCTCATGCAAGAGAGCAATTTATTCAACTTGCTATAGATGGTCAAACACATATGGAGTCAAAGTTGTTTCGCTATTTTGAAATGAAAGCACAAATTTTAGCCCCGACAATCACTACAGTTGAACAAGTCGAAGTATTTGTGTGGTGAGCACGGTGAAAAGATATTTATGGGAGAAGACGAAAAGATACATCTGGAATTTGCTTATTTCGATTGATCAATTTTTCAACACAGTTTTAGGCGGTTGTCCTGATGAAACAATGAGTAGTCGAATGGGAAAGCACCTAGTCAAAAAGGATTGCAGATTATGTAAATTTATCTGCTCTTTACTGAATAAAATAGACCCGAATCATTGCATCGATGCAATAGAAAAGGACGAAGGATTACCAATGTAGTTACTGTATAGTAGATAGGAGAAGTTCACTAACTAAAACTAATAAATAATTATTTTCCTTGCATAAATTGGCATAGTATGATATTATTTTCCTAGAGAACAAATGAATAAAAAGAAAGGAATTGGTACATACTATGTCAATTTATAATGATTTGCTTCAACAAGAAATAATAAATAATTTTCCTCAATTAAATACAGACTTAGAAATACATAATTTATTTTCTATAATATCAAAATATAATATTTCAATGACTACATATACTGATGATTATACAGACCTACAAGAAAAGATAAATTTATTTATTTCTGGTAAAAAAATAGAGAGGTTAAGCGAATCAACCCTAAAAAGTTATAAACTAGAATTATCCATTTTTGCAAAACATATTCATAAAAAAGCAGAAGATATCACAACTAATGATATTAGAATGTATTTGAGTAAATGGGATAAATTAAAAATTAGTTCACTGTCAAAGAAAATCTCCATATTAAAAACTTTCTTCAGTTGGTTAAGGAATGAAGATATTATCGCAAAAGATAATGCTTTTAATATCAAGACTCCTAAGAAAGAGAAACGATTACCAAAAGCATTAACAATCGAAGAATTGGAATTAGTTAGAGAATCTTGTGTAACTCTTAGAGAAAAAAGCATGGTTGAGATTATGTATGCGTCAGGATGCAGACTTCAGGAAATATATAATATTGATAGATTTAATGATATTAATTGGGCGAATATGACAATACATATAATAGGTAAAGGAAATAAAGAAAGAATCGTTCATTTTGGATTTAAAGCAAAATTTTATTTAAATAAATATTTAGAATCTAGGACAGATGATGATTCTGCTTTATTTATAACAATTAGGAAACCGTATAGAAAATTATCAATGAAGGGAATACAAAGAGAAATTAGAATCATTGCTTTGCGTTCAGGAATAACTAAGTCACTACATCCACATGTTTTTCGCCATTCTTTATGTACAAATATGACTTCGAGTGGAGCAAATTTAAGCGTTGTAAAAGAAATTATGGGCCACAGTTCAGTTTCTACCACTATGGGATATATCGATGTTACAGAAGATCAAATTAACCAAACATATAAAAAATGTTTTAACCAATGAGTTTAAAATAATTATTAACTTATAATACACATTTAAAAGAGAGTGAAATTAATCACTCTCTTTTATTAATTATTTAGGTCAGAAATATAAAACATTTTGAATTGTAAATTTATTTGGTTATTAGAAAAATATTTCCAATACAAAGGGGGTAGATATTTATGTCCTATCTTTTTTATTTCTTAAAAGGAGATCAAAATGAAATTAAATAAATTAGCATTATCTTTAATTTTATCTACAAGTTTATTATTAGGAAACCAATTACCTTTACTTGCCAATACAAACAATAATCAACCACAAAATAACACTCAACGTGTGCTTGACGCAATTCCATCCCCAAATGAGACAGGTTCTATATCGTTTTCAGATTATATGGAAGAAAATAAAAATATAATAAAAACAACTAATTTAAATGCTAATTCTTATGTCATACCTCATCTTTCAAAAGTTCTAGATCAAGGCTCCTACCCTGGTTGTGTTTCTTTTGCCCTCAGATCGATTTTAACAACAATGTCATTAAATTCTGATGCTCCAGATATGGATTTTTCTAATGGTTTCATATACGCTTACAGATGGGGATCTTATAAAGGGAACGGAATGTACAGCATTAATGCCTTGAATGGAATTAAATATTTTGGCGATTGTAGTTTTGAAACTTTCCCAGACAATGGTAACTATAACGAACTTCATGCAAAAATAACTCAACCCATGATTGACGAAGCAAAAAATCATCGAATAGATAACTATATAAAATTAAATTCAGATGAACAAATTAAAACTGCAATACAGACCATATCACCAATTTATGTTACATTCCCCGTATACTCAAATTATATGAACCCATCAAGTCCTGATGGCATCATTTCTAATCCTGATTATACTTACCATACATATTTTGGGAATCATTCGGGAGTATTAATAGGATATTCTTATGACGTTGTTCCAGGTAAGTTGTATTATCTTGAACAGAATAGTTGGGGAGAAAATTGGAATTCTCCCATGAAAGGTTATTGTTGGCTTTCTGCCGATTTTCCATTTCGTGAGGCATATGCAATAATAGACTCCAACGAATCTAAATTCCCACCTGATCCATTATCAAAAATAAAAAAATTAGATATAACTTCTGAATTAAATGCAACAAAATTATTTTATGGGGATTCTTTACAGCTAAGTGCAATAGCAAATAATAATCATAAAACAGAAGAATACGTTACAGATAAAGCAGAATGGTCAACCTCAAATCCATCTATTGCAACAATAGATAGCAATGGCTTATTAATTGCAAATTCAAATTCAATTGGTAAAGTTAAAGTTAATGCAAAATATTTAAACAAAACAGACACAAAATACATAACAATTGTGGATACTGATAAGTATTATTCTGTGCAAGTTTTATCTACCAAAATAGAAAGTGATGCTGAAAAACTAGTCGATGAATTGATTAATGGAGGATTTAATTATGATATTTTTGTTAATCAGATTGGAAAATATTACAAAGTAGCAATAGGTAATTTTGCTGATAAAAATGAAGCAAATGATGTGCGCAGAATTATGAAAGATCAATGGGAATTTAAGAATGCTAAAGTTGTTTTTGTTAGGGAAGATGTATAGGGAATTTGGAAATAAAATTTAGGAAGGTGAAATAGTGAAAATTTTTATCAATGCAGGTCATGGCCCAAAAGGAGTCAATAATTCAGATTCAAATGGATATGATCCAGGTGCAATTGGAGCAACAGGATATAAAGAATATATTGAAACAAAAGAGATAGCTGATTTAGTTTCTAATAAACTCAAATTTAATGGGATAGAAACATTAGTATATCAAGATGGAGATTTATATGATGTGACAAATAAATCAAATGCTTGGAAAAGTGATTATTTTATCTCAATTCACTGTAATTCTTACTCAGCAGACTCGCATGGTGTAGAAACATTTTCACTAACATCTGTTGGAAAAGGCAGAGTGTTGGCAGAAGCAGTGCATCAAAAATTAGTTCCTGCCACCAATTTATTTGACAGAGGCTTAAAGACTGCTAACTATCATGTTTTACGTGAAACAGATTGTCCTGCTATATTAACTGAAATTGGATTTATTTCTAATCCTAAAGAAGAAGCATTAATGAAAGATTCTAAGTGGGATGATAAGGTTTCGAGTGCTATAGCAAGAGGTATATGTAATTTCTTAGGATTGGCCTATAAAGAACAAGCAATCTCAATTACTCAATCAACAATAAATAATAATCAAGGAGATGATAATGTGTTAGACGTTGCTGTACTTTTATTTTCAAAGGAAGACTATTGGAGTGGTCATGATGTCTGTGTAAAGAATGGAAACTGTGCTTTATTTACTAGGTTTAATGGGACTATCCCAAAAGAAGCTATGAGTGCTAAGAAATTGATCATTGTCGGAGGTGGTTCTGTAAATCATCAAAATGAGATTTTATTGAGTGGAAATACGAAGTATGATACTGCTCAAGCTGTCGGAAAGTATCTAGGATAATTATAAAACAAACTTCAACTAGAGGTGTAATAATATATTTACACCTCTTTGCTACCATAAAAAATTATTTATATTCTATTGTTTATGTATCGCAAGCTCAGAACTGCCCGATCTGAGACTTGCTAGGTAAAACAAAGTACGAGCTTTGTTAACCTTAGTTGGAATAATATCATAAGAAAGGGGCAAAGTCAAATGTCAATTGTGAAAGAGGTGGACAAAAATAATATGTGGAATGAAATATATTTACAAGCATTAGATATTATCGCTCGTTTTTTTGACAGAGGAATACTTCTTTTAAGTTTTATCTTTGGTGTCTTCTTGAGTCAAATTGGTTATCCAAAAGAAATTGTTGTCTTTATATTAGTTTTATCCATAGTTGATATTTTAACGAAACATATTAGTATTGTGATAACTAATTATGATTCATTAAATTTCTCTAACTATTTTAAGGCATGGCAAGAAAAAAAACTGACAAGTAGACAATTAAAGAATGGGATATCAGTAAAAGTTATTTTATATGCAATATTAATGTACATTTCTAATCAACTATGTGTAGTAGATGGAATTCTATTTGGTAAAGAAATTTCAGGTGTTATATATAGTGCAATTGTGTTTGTAGAAGTTTCAAGTGTTTTAGAGAACGGTATTGCTATGGGAGGATCGGGTTTAATACCTGTACGTGATTTCATTAAGAATAAGTATAAAAAAATATTAGGATTAGATCAAAATAAATAAAATTTAAGGAGAATGATTAAAATGTTTGATCAACAAAGTTTATTACTTGGTGGTAGTTTATTGGTTTTAGTAATAGTTAACATTATTTTAGGTTCTGTCAGTTCTATTTTTCAACAAAAGTTTGATAAAACAAAATTTTGGCAGGGGTTAGTAAAAGGAGTTATTATTGTCTTTTGTTTTGTTTTAGTTATAATTATCGGAAAATTAAATTCGGATATTGTTGTGGTAAATGTAAATGATCAAACTCTTGATTTAGCAACCGCAACTCGTATGTTGATGCTCTCTAGTTATGCATGGTACGGGAAAGAGGTTTATATTAAAATGACTGGCTTTCTTACTGGTAAATTTAAATCTGACGAAAGTGCAGTAGAAAAAACAGATAAAGTTGATTAGTCTTCAGAATAAGCTAAAAATCATTAATTAGAAGCTCTGTAAGCGTTCATAAAATCTATATGATACAAACTGACACAAAAACAATTCTGACTCAAAATAAACCCATTTTTGTGCGAATCATAATATTGTAGGCCGTGAAAGTATTGCTAGAGTAAGGTTTCAGGATTGTGAAAATATTAGTTTTTAGGTCAAAATTCACACTCAAGGATAAGGATTGGTACAAATATATTGATTCGTTTTGTAGCAGTAATTGTTGGATTATGTTTATGGTTTATTTATATTATGTATTTGGCAGTAAAGACAGAAGATAAATAAATAGTTATCACTTAAAATTCCAGTTTTATAGGATAGGTATAGACTGGGTAGTAAATTGAAGTAATCAAGAGATAACGGAAGCATAAGAGAGGTAAAATAGGGTATAAAACGTAATATTAGGTGATTTAGTTCGATTTGAGAGAATTTTATTAATTTAAAGTTCTCTCTTTATTATGTCCAAAATTAATTGATTCATTGAAGGGAGGTGAGAGGATGGAAGATTCAAAAGATAAATATGTTTACCTGTATGATTTAAAAATGGTACAGTTTTACATTTCAAGAGGAAAAGTCGTTAAAGATGTTGGAATTCATTATGCAACAAATAAAATGTGGCATAAATTTGACCGAGAGGAAACAAAAGACACTTATTTGCTTTGGAAAAATCATGAGAGATAGAAATAGTTTTGTCTAAGTAATTAATTAATTTTAATAGTAAGGAAATAAATAACGAAAGAAGGAATGATAAAATGGAAAATAATAATAATGATGTAACAATATTTAATAGTGATGTGTTTGGAAAATTGAGAATTAAAAAGATTAATGGAGTAGATACATTCAACATAAGTGATATTTGTTTTGGACTGGGATATACATCATTGGCAAAAGGAAAATTATATTTATACAAGAAGAGAATAGTAAATATTTGTGAAACCCTTGGTATTAAAGGGTTTGACACAGCGTCAAACTTATTTGAAATCACAAAAGATATAGATTATGAGAACACATACATTAATGAAGATAGTTTTTATGATTTATGCTTAGAAAGTGATGCAAAGAATGCGAGGGTATTTAGGAAATGGGTAACTCTTGATGTATTGCCATCTATCAGACAAAATGGTGGATACATAAAAGATAATGCAACTGAAATTCAAGTTGATAAACTAACTAAGTATTCATTACCTAAGTTAAAGAATACTTTTAAAACAGAGAATATTGAACTAATACATAATACATATCAAGATGTAAAAGAGTTTTATAAATATAAAGTTAGGGATACGGAATTCAGAGTAAAAATGATGAAGAATATTGAACAAGGGTTAAAAGATAGAATAGATATTTATCGAGGAGACAGTAAACATATTGCACTTATTACAATTTGTGATGATTTAATTAAGATAATTAAAGAAGATAAAGAATCATTAAGGTTGAAGGTTAGTGGAGGACAGAAGGCGTATAAGACTAGAATAATAAACAATCAAGGAAAAATAATTAATGAGAAGAATGAGGAATTATCTAAATTAGAGAATGCACTAAATTATTATGAACCAGAAGATTACGAATGGATAGAAATAAATACTCATCCATTTTCTCATAATTACATGACAAGTGCAACAAAAGATTGGAATACTGGAAATCCAAAAATCGTTAAGAGTGAAGGATATTATAAATGGCAAACTAAATTTCCATATCAAGAACTTCCTACATTTGATGAGTTAGGAATAGATTTTGATAAAAGAGTTTGTGCTTGGTTTAGATTTGTTGCAAAATCAACTTTTTAACATTTTAAATAGATAAAAGGACATCTAAAAAATGATGTTCTTTTTTGTGTTTAAAAGCACATGAAAAAGCAGACTAGACTGATCATCGAAAAACACAAGCCTTAGTGTTCGTCTGCTTTTCAATAATAAATAAAGGCAAATAAAATATGAAAAGGCGGTATTAAAATGCAAGAAAAAGTGGTTAATAACGAGAGATATGAAGTATATCTAATAGAAAACTTAATAAATAGTAAGAAATATATTGGAATAACTACACAAGGTCATAAAAAAAGATTTAAACAACATATCAAGGATGCAAAAAATAAAAGATATAATAGTGCATTACATCATGCAATAAGAAAATATGGCATTGAAAATTTTACTATAGAAGTTATAGAATTTGCAGATTCTTGGGATGAATTATGTGAAAAGGAAACAGACAATATTTCAAAATATGATACATATAATACTGGATATAATTTAACATTAGGAGGTGAAGGTAGTAAAGGGTGTGCAATAACTGAAGATAACAAGAAAAAAATCAGCGAAGCGAACAAAGGAAGAAAACGAACAAAGGAAGCCAATATAAAAATTATTGAGTCTCAATTAGTGCCAGTTTGTCAATATACTTTAAAAGGAGAATTTATTGAAGAGTGGGATTCTGCTTTAAGTGCATCTATTGCCGTAAATATATACAAGCAAAATATATACGCATGTTGTAGTAATAGATACGCCCAAACAAATGGTTTTATATGGAAATATTCAAGAGATGTCGTGGTTGGCGAAAATTTAATTGTTAACAATTCTAACTTTTACATTAAAAACAATAAAGTCGGACAATATGATTTGTTTGGTAATTTAATAAAGATATGGGACAACACTAAAGATGTTTTGCAATATCTTGGTATAAAAAATAGAAATAAAATCAATGATTGTATAAAAAATAGGATAAATGATGCTTATGGATATAAATGGTCTTATGTTTAATTATAACTAGAGATTATTTAGAGGATGATAAAATTGTTGATAAAGTGATGCTTGAAAGAAATAAAACAGTGAAATCGTATGAAGATGGACGTATTTATATTTGCAAAAAGAACGTAGATTAAATAATACATAATTTTAAGGAGGAATAAAATATGAGCAAATCAAGAATTGAAGAAATTAAATCACTATTAAAAGTAAATGAGGATTTCTTTGTTAATATGAAAATTGATCATTCAAATCACACATTCAATGTCCATATTATAAATGATAATGATGACGTTGTAGACACTTATACAATTGGATTAACTGAATTATATAATAAGATATTTGAAGATGATGTTGAATTTAGTTTTGATTAATGTGAACGGTTGGTGAATGAATATTACTTAATTTAAGGAGTTGTCCATCACGGATGACTCCTTAAATAATTAAAAAATAAAGGAGATTAAACAATGCATAGATTTTTGCGACTAAATGAGGAAAAATTAGATTTATTGATTAAAGTATTACATGATTCACAATATGAAAATGAACGTGAAAAAGTTATAGCAAATGAATTATGATTGAGAATGAGGATTGGTAAGTACATTTTAGTAAAATATCCTATTAGAGAGAAAAATAAAAAAAGAAGGAATGATTATTAATGAAAACTTATGAAATTCGCAAGAGATATTTAGCAGAAGCACTTAGTTATTTAGGATTCAGATATTACAAACAAGGATTTGGCACTGACACTGTTTACAGTTTCGAGGATACTGATAAATTTTCTAAAGCAATGACTGAATTAAATCAATTAAAAGAAAAATTAAGAAACACTTAATTTTCTATACCATTTTGAAGGAGGCAAGCAATTAATGAAATTAAATCTAGATTATGTATCGAATATCATAGGAGACACTTATAGAAAATGGAAACCAAGAGATATAGTAATCATTGAAGCACAGACAGGGACAGGTAAGAATTATTTCATAGAGAATATTTTCATGCCTTATATGTCACCAAGTAAAGTATTATTCGTATCAAATAGAACAAATTTAAAGAGGCAAGTTAAAAAACGTTTATTAGAATCACATGAATTAAAAATACCTGAGACATTAGAAGAACTAGATGGTACAAAAACTATTGGTCATGTTACAGTTTGTTCATATCATGCTCTTCAACATAGTTCATTAAATGAAAATTACAGAGGGAAGTTGTTTGATTTAAGTAAGTATTCAGCAATAATCTTAGATGAATGTCACTTTGTATTATCAGACTCAGGATATAATAATTTATGTAGATTTACATATAAAAAATTAATAGTAGCACAATATCCTAATCTTATAAAAGTATTTATGAGTGCTACTATGGATGAAATTGGTAAACCTATTACATTTCATATGAATAGTGCCATAGATAAAATAATGGGAAACAAACCAAAGATACATACCTATAAAACTGGTAAGGATTATTCAAATGTAAAAGTAAAATATATCGAACATTATAATTACGTAGAAATAATTACTAATATGATATTAAATAATACAAGCGATGAAAAATGGTTAATATTCATTAGCGATTTAAAAGATGGAAAGAAAATAATGGATGATATTGGAGAAGATAAATGCTCTATAATTAAATCAAGAACAAAGTCTGATGAATTAATGTCTATAATTAATGAGGATATATTCCAAAAGAAAGTATTAATAGCATCCAAGGCGTTAGACAATGGAATCAATATAAAAGATGATCTTCTTACAAATATAGTAATATTAGCATGGGATAAGGTATCAACTTTACAAATGCTCGGAAGAAAGAGGATTTTAATTGACAATCCCCAAGAAATTAATCTCTATATCTCAACAAGATCAAAGAAGGCATTTCAAGGATTATTAAGAAAATACAATAGGAAATTAGCAGATATAGATTTATTAATGTTAGAAGATGATAATAAAAATGAATTTAATCACAAATATGATAATAAACTTAGCAAGATTAGTGATGATATTATCTACAAAGATTCTGTAACAAATGAGTTTATGGTTAATCCTATAGGAGAAGTAAGATTAAAGAAAGATATTAAATTTGCCGAATATATGATTAAACAATTTGAAATTACTGATAAATTTACATATATTCGTGAGCAGTTAGGATGGTTGAATTTGGAAGATACTTTTGAGGAAGAATATTTAATAGAAGAAGTAATTTTAGATGAAGATATTGAAACATTAGAGAGTTATTTGGAATCTTTACTTGATACAAAGGTGTTAGAGGAAGATCAAATAAAACTCAAAGAATTATTAACAAGCGAAGCATATCAAATTAATAGAAGTTTATTACAAGGAACTAAAAAGATGCATCCTGATACATTTAATAGTATTATGGAGAAAACATTAAAATTACCATATAAAGTAACTGCAACAAAAACTTCTAAAAGAGAAGATGGGAAACCTAAAAAATATACTTATTGGACAATTGTAAAAACATTAGAATTATAATATAGTGTATCCCTTTTCTATACATCTTTCTATATTATAGATAAATGTATAATTTAGGGATACAAATTGTAAAAATAATTACAATATTATATTCATGGAAGGAATTTTGTGACAACAAAATTACTGTAATGAAAAGCTTCCTGCAAGGACTAGTGTATTCATTACAATATATTTATTGTCTTGTGACAAGTCAAAGGAACGACGAGGGTATGCGGTAACTTTTGTGCCAAAAGATTACCTTACCAAATTTCGCTTGACGCTCAATTTGGGATATGTTCTTTAATTTAATTTTTTGTTTTAAACTAATAAATAAATTTAATATTTACATAAATACTAAAATAATATATCATAACAAATATAAGTGATTCATTTATAGCTCTTTCTTTCATCCTTAGAGGGAGTCCTTAATTGGATTACCTCTATTTTTTTCTTTTAATTTTATGTTTCTATTAATATTAATTATGATTTGAATTATGTTTTATAAATTATAATTAATATGATAATTGTTTTGATAAACATTTTAATAAATACTAAACTATTAAATGATAATAAATTCAATCACAAATTCAATTATCATTTAATACAGAAATAAAAATTGCTTGCACTCTGCTCCGACTCATGCTACAATATACCTATCGAGAACAAAGGGAGAGTGTTAATATTATGTTACATGCGGTTATTTCTGAGGTATTAAACGAAGTTTTAGGGGAAGATATTGGAAATGAAGTAGATTGTAATTTTTCAGATAATTGCAGATTGGATTTAATGATTGACAAAATACCATATGAAGATTTTGTTCAGAAAACTAAGCATTTTATATCAGAAAGTGATATTGTTAGTCATAGAGAGTCTAAATTTGTTTTAGTGGTTACTATGAATTTGACAGATGAATTTATACACAAAATTATGTCATATGTGAATCCAATGGTTATTAGTGAATTTGAGGAAATGAAGAAAAGCAGATAATTGGACAGGGGATTAAATTCCCCTTCTATTGATTACTTTTTGATTTCATGTTGTTTATCTGCTATAATTAATGTAATAAAGAGTGATGTATATTGGTAATTGGATGTAGGGAGTGATAAATGTGAAAATTAAAAAATATACTGTAATTGTTATTTTTAATAAATACAAATGGGATGTTTTTGAAGTTATGGCTGAGTCTAAAGAAGATGCAATAAAGGATGTAATTGAAGGATATCTTGATGTACCTTATGATTTTGTAAAGGATGAGAATACTGAAATTGGAATTAAGTATGAGGTATTAGAATACAAATTACCTATTCAAGAGTATAAAGGAAACAATAACGTTGAACAAATGGATTATTCCAATGATAATTATATTATTAAGAACAAATCGATTAAATTTATTAAAGGAATATTTAACGATGAAATTGGTAGATGAATTAGAACAATACAAGTCAGATTATTTTGTATTTGTTGACGATAATGTTCAAAAACTATGGGAAGATAAGTCACATGATTTTGTAATAGAGAGTGATTAAATATATACTCCTGCGAGCTTAATATAGTATCAGAAGGAGAAGTAAAGAATGCAACAAACAGAAAAAGACAGAAACAATAATTTTTTTGAGGAAATGATTTGTAAGGGATTCTTCGATAAATTACACAATATGAAATTAATTACCGATTCTGAACACAAAAATTGTATCAGTGGGTATGATGAGTTTTATAAGGATAAAGATGTAGAAGTTAATAAACCGAATAAATAATTACTGCATCTCCCTTTCTCCTTTTTCTTTTCTTATGAATATAAAAATAAAATTATCTTTGACAACATTATTTGCTAGTGGTATGATGAGAGAGTAGAAAGCGAGGTGAGAGAATAATGATAATCAAATTAATAAATAAATTTTACAAAATAAAACTTGACAGGTATTTCCACCTATGGTAAACTGATTATAGGTTGAATTGATAAATAAAATATTAATGTGAAAGGGTGTGACGAAATTGATAATGAAAAAACAAAAAACTACCGATTTAAACTATACATAAATTATTAAGTTCACAATCATTATCTTAAAATAAAGGCAGACTTAGTGGCCTAAAATCGAAGAAGGGTTTGTAAATCCTTATTTATAAGGTTAAATTGCTCTCGATGAGGTAATGGGAATAATGCGAGTGTAAAGCGTACATAAAAACACTAGGATATTCGCACCCATTGAAACTGCTGGCACAAATACCGTCAGCACATCTTATATGTATATACAAATTGTAACAATTTAATAGATTCGCATTTTAGTGAGTTGTAAGCTTTGGTATGATGGGCTTGTGAGGATAAGTAGTTACAACTTGTATATATGTATAAGATGTAAGATCAATGTATATATCAACACAATCTTGAAGCAAGGTTACAATTTGCATATATGTGTAAGGTATAAGATAGCAGCCTCTAAACTTGCATATGTATAAGGTATAAGAGCTAAGAATGTTTTGGGCATCCCGTATTTATTGTTACAATCTTATATACATATAAGATGTAAGCTTATTATTTCTCTTTCTTTATACTCGGAAGATTGTTACATTTTACATAAGATATTTAAAAAACTAAAATATTAAAAAGGATTGATTTTATTATGAATAAGTGTATTAAAATTGCAATTAAAAATTGTAATGAGATAAATAATTATAAACAAATACTGAAAGATTTAAGATATCAATCGTGGTTAGCATCTAATAAGGCAATAACTTATTGTTACACTTTTGCCGTAGAGAATATGGAATACAAGCAAAAGAATGGCATGAATATAAATGAGAAAGAAAAGTTTGGCAAGAATCATGGGTCTTGGGTAGAGAATAGAATGAATGAAGTTATGAATATACATAATAGTGGTAATGTGGCTCAAACTAGACAATTTGTTTCTAATAGATTTAAAGATGATATAAAAAAAGGATTATTCAAAGGTCAAGTGTCATTATCAAATTTTAAACAGAGTATTCCACTCATTGTTCATAATATAAATTATAAAATATCTCAGGGCAACAAAGGATTTGAAGTTGAATGCAGTTTATTTAATAGATTATATCAAAAAGAAAATAATATAAAACGAGTAAGTTTTCTAATTGATAGTTTAGATGATAGTAGAAAATCAATATTAAATAAGATAATCTTAGGTATTTATAAACAAGGATCAGCACAAATTATAGAAGATAAAAAAGGGAAATGGTATTTAATAATCAGTTTTAATTTTGAACCAATTGAAAGACAATTAGATATGAATAAGGTATTGGGCGTTGATTTAGGAATTGTTAATACAGCAACTATGCAAGTATTTAATATTGATACTCAAAAGTGGGATAGAATGTCATGGAAAGAATGTAAGATTAATGGAGATGAATTAATTCATTATAGACAAAAGATTGAAGCAAGAAATAAACAAATGTATATTGCTATTAAAATAGTTGGCAATGGGAGAATAGGGCATGGTAGAAAAGTTAGATTGAAACCAGTAGAGAAAACTAGAGATAAGGTTAGTAAATTTAGAGATACATATAACCATAAAGTTAGCAAAAATATAGTTGATACTGCATTAAAATACAATTGTGGTACTGTGCAAATGGAAAATCTAAGTGGTTTTTCAGAACAACAATCCGAAACATTTTTAAAGAATTGGGCATATTTTGATCTTCAGAATAAAACTAAATATAAATGTGAAGAAAAAGGTATTAAATTTATATTGATTGACCCAAAGTACACAAGTAAGCGATGTAGTCATTGTGGATGTATTGATGATGCCAATAGGGATTGTAAGGGGAATCAAGCAAAGTTTAAATGTGTTACATGTGGTCATGAAGAAAATGCAGATATAAATGCTGCCAAGAATATTAGTATTCCAATGATTGATAGTATTATTGTGGAGTGGTTTAAGATGATGAGTAAGTTTAAGAGGGAAATGGTTGTTTAGTATTTAGTTTTAACACGTTATTAACTCCTTACCCACCAAGGATTAATATAAATAGGGTTGTGACCTACACTAAAATAGAAAGGGGCAAATTATGTCTAAAAATATTAATATTGAAACCCAAGTCCAACTCGATGAAAAAAGTCACACTATTCTAAATGAGAAATTAAAAACCTTTAATTTAGACAGTGATATGAATTATGCTGTAGCAGTTCTGAAAATATTTATCACAAATTCAGAATCAAAGAAATATAATAAGTTAGCTGTTAACGTTGTACCTAAAGTACAATTTGTTGTACCATTTGTTTCAAAAATACTAGCAACTGAATATATGAAGGAATTGTCTAAGAAAAACAAATTAATGATGTTTCTTCATGTTGAAAAAGGCAATATCGTTGTAAAAGATGAAGATATTGATTTAGCTATTAATAATTTATTAAATACCGCAACAAGTCCAGAAATAGAATATGAAGAAATATCTAGATTAAGTTTGTTTAATCTTATTGCCTATAATTGGATGAATTTCTCAGAACAAGAAAAAGATGAATATGCTTATAAACTAGGAGGATTAAACGGACATTATCATATACGAGCAATACTTGATAAGTGGGAGTTTAGTCCTGAGTTTGAGAAAGAAGTAGTAAACTATATATAAAATTTATTAAACATGGTTAGTAATATTTACTGTGGTGGGCAGTAAATGATAACCCATAGCAGAGGGGTTTTTTACTCTGCTAATTAATTACAAAATACACAAATTAAAGGATGTGGTGTTTTATGAATTCTAAAACTGCCGTAAAAATTAGAAATAAGGGAATGTGGTTTCATAAACATGGTAAACACAAAGGATTAAAAGAAATATCAATCATATTTAACAAGAGAAACACAAAGGATTAAAAGAAATATCAATCATATTTAACAAGAGAAGAAGATTTATGTATGTGTTTGTGCCAATAGATATGAGTTGTGGGAATTGGTCTAGTTTTAGGTTAATTATGTTAAATAAAAATAAATATTAAAAGTTGGTGTTAAATTAAATATGACAATGAAAAAGTCTCAACAAATAATAGAAGAGGAAATTTATAATTTAAGCGATAAGCGATTAAGTGTAATAGGAGCATACATAGACGCAAAAACTCCTATAAAGATAAAATGTAATTGGTGTGACGATGAATGGGATAGAAGTCCAGATAGTTTATTGCAAATACTCAAAAGAGATAAATCTAAACTACAATGTTTAAAGTGTATAAGTCTACATGGGTGTAGTATAGACGGTTGTGGCAATAAGGCTACCGCAAAAGGACTATGTGACAAACACAGACAAAGGATTAAATTCTATGGAGATCCAAATTATACTCAGATAAAAGAAAGGAGAAGAAGGAACGAGGAAATTGCCAAAGAAGAAATATTAGAATTTTATAAAGCATTTGGAATATTCTCAACTAATGAACTTATGCAAAGGAATAGTGGTCTAGAAAGATGGATTAGACAAAACTGTAATGGTATTAGGAATTTCTGTGAAAATAATAATATCTCTTATATATTAAAAGATAGTATGAAAACTAATTGGGACAATGAAAGTGCGACAAAAACAATTATCGATTTACATAAAAAAACTAATTCGATTATTAGTAGAAAAACATTGAACGATTATAATTTAGGTAAATTGTATCAATGGATAACTGGTCATTATGAAAATTATGCGACATTTTGTAAACAAAATAATATAGAGAATATAACTAATCAACATTTTGTTTATTGGAATGATTCGAAATGTTTTAGATTAATTAAAGATTTATATGAAGATTTGGGTGGTAATGTTAAGCCAGAGTATATAAAGAAGACTAATAAAGGGGCATATGGATATTTATATACTAAACATAATGGCATAGAAGATTTTGCAGAGAAATTTGATTTAGTTGAGTATATTGGTAAAAATATTAGTACAGGAGAACTTCAGTGTAAATTGTATTTAGACAATAATAAATTAACATATAAAATGCAACATATCTTTAGTAAGTGTAAAAATATAAATCCTTTGCCATTTGATTTTGTCGTATACATAAATAATAAAATTAAATGGATTATCGAATACGATGGAGAGCACCATACCAGACCAGTAAGATATGGAGGAATAAGTGAAGAAAGGGCTAAACTAAATTTTGAAAAGACTAAAATTAACGATAAAATTAAAAATACTTATTGTGAAAACAAGAAAATTAAATTGATTAGAATACCATACACTGAATTTAAAAATATTGATAGCATATTGGAAGATATTTTAATTAAAAACAATTTGAACAGTGAATACATAATTAATAATTTGAAATTAGTTGCTTAAATAAATATAAAGGAGAATTAGCATGGTAGCAGTAAGAAGAATATATATAGACATTGATTGGACAAAGATGCAAACATTGCATAAGAAAATTGACAAAGATCATATTTGGTGTATTAAATCAAAATGGAATCCATTTAAAGAAAATTGGAGTCAGGGATTTGATAGTGATTGCGGAGGTCATTGTAGTGATAGGAAATATTGCTATAAAGCATTTGGAGACAAAAGATGCCATCTAGAAAATCATCTTAAACCAATAATTGTTGAGTTTGAGAAAAAAATTCGTGGTCATGAGGAAGAGGTTAATATAGTAATCAAAGAGCATCAAACATGAAATTAAACTATATTAATGAACTTGTCCAAGAAATTAAAAAAGCAAAAACAGATGTAGAAATCATAAATATTTTAGAAAATTTATGTAAACCAATTATCCAAATGAAAGATGCGTTAAAGAATGATATTCTGCCCAACGATGAAGTTATTGAACCATATGAAATAGATTTAAGTTATAATGGAATATCAATCTATAAAAGTTGGTATGATTTTGATGAGAAAGAAGTGGATGAAGAGAAGATTTATCATATTGGATATGTTGATTTCTTTAAAAGTATGTTTGATATTCCTGTTAAAAAGACTTAATAATTGGTATTAACACTTTTTATTCGAGTGTTTGATAAATTTAACTGAAAGGAGGTGATAAATATGAACTACATCGAAGAAAGTCTACTTGAAATCAAAAATGCCAAAACAGATGAAGAAATTAAGAATATTATGTATGACATTTACATTACTACTCAGTGGGATTCCAGTATTAGAAAAGAATTTGATGAGTATTTTGAAGATGTTAAGCAAGAAGCAGTTATTAATAAATAAAAAATAAAATTAGAAAGAAGGATTAATATGAAAATTTATAAAGTAACTCAAGATACAGATATCATCAACTATCAACCTATTGAAAAAAACTATTCTAAATTCTATCAGGAAAACATAAGGGATTTTCAATATGGATTAAATTATGAAAAACTATTTGTATCTAAGAAAGATGCAGAGCAAAAATACAATGAAATATTAAAAGAGATTAAGGTTGGAGCAGATGAGATGATTAATATTAGTGGAATTACTTATTTTGTAAAGAATATTTGGGAGAAAAATGGAGAACCATATAAAGAAATTAAATCTGTTCGTATGAGAGAATTAAATGTTAATGAGTAAAATATAAAATAGATTGTTGAAAGGAGGTGATATAAAATGCAAAAACTCTACAGCGAATTAAAATCAGTTTGGCCTACATTTTCAGATGAAGCGAGAGATAATTGGGCAATGATTCTTGGTGGTAAGAATGGCAAGAATGAAGTTATGGCTTTGATGGGTAAGGAAGATGATAGGTAAAAGAGTGCTGGTTGGTAACACTCTTTGGGAAATAATTTATGTAGTTAGAGCAAATAAAAAATAAAGGGTGATGGCCTTATCATCAAGGAGGAATTTTAATGATTATTAAAATTTGTGAAGAAATGAGACAAGTGAGATTAGACTCAGATTATATGAATTATAGAACATTGGTGAATATTTTAAGGGATTATGCTCATAGTGATCTTTTCAATGCAGTCTACATTTATCGTGATGCTACATTACCTAAAGAATATATGGTGATTGTAGATAAAATTAAAGTCTTGGATAAATGGATTAGTAGTGAGATTGATCATATGAATGAATTATTGGAGATCAATCTAAAGAAGAAAGATTATAAAAATTTTAAAATGCTGTCTCAATCGGATGTCATATTGAAAAGTATACATAATAGGATTGAGGAGTTGAGATCAAGATGTTTGATTTGATTGTTTTAGTATATTTTTATTAATTAATAATGTTTTATTAATGATTTGCTGAGATAGGCAGTAGATTATTGATGAATAATATATAAATCTAATTGGGAAGAGGTGAGAGACAGTGAATTAAGTGCTATATGGAATACAAATTTCAATTTAGAAGAAGAAACTAAGTGTAATATTATAATGTTAATGTGCAAGTAATTGGTATGGCATGGTTTCAAAGTAAAGCAATAATAAAAATGGGTAGTGACCGACCACTGAAGGAGGAAATATTAATGAGAATTGAAAATTTGAAAAACTGTAATTTAAATGGTGTAGTGGAAATTAAATGTAGCGAATCTTTCTATAGTAAGCTTAATGGATATCCAAATGCTGTAGTAAAAGGGAATAATGGTAACTACAATCTTTATTATAAGGGAGCGCCAGTATTTATTGATAAATCAATCAGAATTTTAGAAGAGTGTAATTTAGTATATGAAAATAACATTCAAGTGAATTTCTATGATGGAATTGTTAAAAATCTTAAAAAAGAAGCAGTAAAATTGAATGATAAACTTGCCAAAATAAGAGAAAGTTTAAGCTCAATAAATAGTTCTCAATCTTCTCAATCAAGAAGTAATGATATGAACTTGTACATATCAACATTAAAATCTCTTAGAGATACGTTGGATTTAATTAGTAAATATGATTGGAGATTAATGTATTCTGAGTATGAGACAGATAGTGGCTGTGCGATTAAAAAACCATTAGTAAAACAAGTATCTGTATGGGAGCAGAATCATGATAATCAGATTAGAAATCATAAAGTTTGGAATGTTGTAGAGGCATTAGATGTTGCGATAAAACAAACAAAAGATGAAGGAAGAAAAATTAGTGAAGCTTTGAAAAGTGTTTCTGAAGATATTAACGTAAAAGAAATGCCTAAGAAAACTTATTCCGTTGAAATTACTGATTATTCAGTCGAAACAGCTAATTTGCTGACTGAAAAGTATCCAGAAATGTTTCAATGTATGAAAGGTGTTTATATCGGAACAGGAGAACCCGTTAAGACTATTAATATAACAATATAAAAATTTATAATAAGTAAACAAAACTCCTAACTGCTTATAACGGTTAGGAGTTTCAATATAACCATTTATTTAAGCTTATCTAATTCGTCTAAATCAATAATAACTTCCTTAAAAAGCATAAGATATCCACATTCAGTGCACATATAAGTAATAGTAGGGAATGGGCCGGAAATACCAATTGCGTCAAATTCCATTCTTGCATTCATACCCATGGTTTTTACTTTGTTAGATTGGCATATTGGACAGGTTTTAGATTGATTAGATATGGTTTGTTTGTTGATAGTGCGTAGATTTTCTTGTGTAGAATCTTCCATGTGATGATTTACCTCCTAAGTTTAGTATATTGATTATTGTATCCATAAAAATACAAATATATTCTGGATTATTTTAACTATTATAAATATAAAAAGAACAGAAGATTTGGCTGTACAGCACCAAATTCTTCTGTTTAGCAGAAATAATAAGACGATAGAAACTTGATAGAAGCTTATTGAGTTAATTTGAACTAGAGAATGAAGGACAATGAAAATAACTCAATGTGTTTATTGTAACATGGATTTGGTTGAGTTGTAAAGATTTTGGGGTTTGGGTGAGTGGGATGGATAGAGTATCCAATAAAAGTATGTTTTCCTAGTAAATATAACGATGGAATTTTATATTAATTTATTTTTTGAGAGTGCGATTGGGTGCTCTCTTTTTGTTTGTGGTTTTTTAGGTAAAATTGAATTTAATATTGGTTCTTTGATGTGATTCGAAGCATGTCAAGGGTAAAACGAGACGCTTGAGTTTTCCTTAGAACTTAAGCGTCTTATTCCAATTGTGGCTCTTATTAAGGAAAGGGGATAGATTTATTATGGGATTGATAAGTACAGAGGTTTTGGTTGGATTAGTTGGTAAAACGATAACATTTTATGAGGGCAAGGGGTATAATCTTCCGAAATATATTGATTCTAGAGGAAGATTAACTGTTAAAAGGGGAACAAAAATAATAGTTAAAGTAGAAGATTTAATGGATAATTGTACATCAAGAGTTGAAGTTGTATGTGATGGTTGTGGAGAAATATTAACAAATATTAAATGGGTAGATTATTTAAAATGTGTTAAAGAAGATGGGAAATATTACTGCAATAAATGTTCTTTAAAATTATTTGGAGCAGAAAAAACAAGAAAAATTAAATTAAAAAATGGAATATCTTTTTATCAATGGTGCTACTTAAATCTATCAAAAGAACTAGCAGACTATATTTTATCTCGTTGGGATTACGATTTAAATATTGATAAGAATGGTAATATGTTAACCCCAAATGATGTTAGTTATAGTTCCAGTGGGTTTGATAAGAAAGGTTACTGGTTTAAGTGCTTTAATCATTCAGAACATGGTTCAGAGTTAAAGAATATCAGTAGTTTTACAAGTGGTTGTAAGAGAAGTATTTCTTGTAATAAGTGTAATTCAATTTCTACTACCAATCCTGAGTTAGAAATATATTTAGTAAATAAAGAAGATATGTTTAAATTATCATCAGGGAGTGGAAAACAAGCATCGGTTAAATGTCCTGAATGCGGTCACAAGAAGCATATGACAATACCAAATTTAATAAGGTCTGGTATAAGTTGTCCAAAATGCGGAGACAACATAAGTTACCCAGAGAAATTTTTATTTAATGTATTTGAACAGTTATTAAGAGAAGATTTTCAGACACAATTATCAAAAACAACTTTTAAATGGTGCAGTAATTATAAATATGATTTTTACATCGATAAGATAAATGGAATTGTTTGTGAGGCACACGGGGAACAGCATTACAAGGAGAGTTCTTTTACAAGCAATCGTAAAACACCACTTAGTGAAATACAAGAAAATGACAAAAATAAAGAAAAATTAGCTAGGGAAAATAATATTAAGAATTACATAGTTTTAGATTGTAGGAATTCTACATTGGAATGGATAAGGAATAGTATAATGAAAAGTGATTTGCCTAAACTTTTAGATTTCAATGAAGAAGATATAGATTGGCTTAAATGTCATGAATACGCATGTTCAACTTTGGTTAAGAAGGCATGTGATTTATGGAATAAAGGGATTAACAATATAGTAAAAATAGGTGAATATTTAAAACTTGGTAAGACGAGTGCCAGAAGACTTTTAAAACAAGGTGTAGAATTAGGATGGTGTGACTATGACCCAGTAGAGGCGAGAAAAAATAAAGACCATATAAATATAAAAGTAATATGTTTAACTACAGGTGAAATATTTGAAAATATGGTTATGGCTTCAAAAAAATATAATATAAACGCCACTAGTTTGTCTGAATGTTGTCATATAGAAAATAAATTAGCAGGAAGGAATCAAAAAACAGGAGAAAAATTAGTTTTTATGTATTATGAAGAATATATTACGAAAACAGAGATTCAGATTAAAGACATAATAAATAATGCTCAAGAAAAAGGTTTAAATAAACAGAAGGTAATATGTTTAACAACTGGAGAAATATTTGAATCTATAAAAGAGGCCGGAGAAAAATATAAACATATTGATAACTCAGGCATAGTAAAATGTTGTAAGGGAAAACAACAATATACTGGCAAACATCCAGAAACTGGAAAGGAAATGGTTTGGAAATATTACAATGAATGTTTATAAAGTAATAAATAATATTATATGCGTATCTACTTAATTGTAGATACGCATATTTTTTCTTAAATTTAATTTACTTCATAACTTTATTGAGAATTGCATCAATTATAAATTTTTGAGTAGAACTAGTATTAATTGTTTTTCCACCCTCCCTAGTAATATTTCTTATCCAAAGTTGATTATCTCTTGAAAAAAAATTGCCCTCTTTCAACTTACTTAATTTCTGAATCCAATTATCAGGATTTTCCATCATTTCTTTACTCAGGTGGAACAATCCAGTTAGAAACATTGGTTCCAATAAATATGTTTGCTTTCGTATCTCTTGTCTTTGTTTGTACTCCATATTACCCATTTGATCTTTAAATAAATAGATTAACTCTGACCAAAATTTTGATAAGAACTCAACAACATCTATAGCATCTTTCTTAGTCTGAATCTTAAAAATTCTTATGCCATTCATAAGCGTGCTAAAAAGCATGATGTTGTTTTCTTTTGGTAAAGAATTAACTGTTTCGATCTTGTTGTGTAATTCTGAAGTTTCAATAATTTCTTTTGCCATATTATATGAATCATCAAAAACATTTAATGCTTCAGCTTTATTTTTCCCAATTCTTTTGCCTTCTTTGGCGTATTCACTGAACAGAGCCATAGCTTGTTCTCTAGTCATATATTCAATAAATACTGGGTATTCAAATATTTTCGGATCAGGATTAGAACTATCTTTTTTATTCAAACGTTTCATTTTCATACACGAAAATACGCGATGGCCTCCATCAACTATTGCTAACTTATTGTGAAATACAAGCGTATTATTTGATTCATCGTATTCAAGTTCTTCATCATATTCTTTAAAATAACAGAATGTCAAAGCCCCTCCTGCAATTGTATTGGATTGCATAGGTTTTAGGATATCGTCTACGTGTTTAGGTGTTATAAGAGGTCTTTTTTCGCCTTTTATATTGCTCTTAAATCCTCGTTGAATTTCGAAATCATAATAAATTTGACCAGATTTATACAAATTACTAATCTCATCAGCATTCATTGCTGTTTGCCATTTGTGAATTTTGCCAAATCTATGAATTGGATAGCATTTTCCAAATTCAAATTCCCATTCTTTCCCCTTATTTTCCTCCATCTTAATCTTATTACTTAAACTAGGCATATTGGCACTACCCATATTTCTTTCTCTCATTTTCTGCTTCAATTCTTCATCAGACATTACAGATTTATCACTCTCATCATCACCTGCACTATCCCCAACAATCCCATCTCTACTCCCTCTATCCCAAATCCTATCACTCTCAGATTCCATTTCCTTAACTAACTCCATTTCATGTTGTTGAACCATATCCTCATCACCAACAATTTCATCCAGACTTTCAAATCCTGCAGCAGTTTCACTCATAGTATTCATTACCTCTTCCTTTGCCTGATTAATCAAACCAACATCCACCTGTTGAAACTTATCCTTATTACTTTTCCTACCCATATCAATATCTCCTTCCATTTTCATATTTTCCATATTTCCACTTTTATCAAATTTAAAAATCATCTAAAATCAACCCTTTCACACTATTATAATCTATTTTATTAGTTTCGCAAGTTTTAATACCAACTTTTTATAAAATTTATTAAAAATAATCTCAAAAAATAAAGGAGTGACAACTATCACTCCCTCTTATACAAAACATCTTCCAATTCCTCAATCACATTCTTTATAATTCTTACTTTATCTTTTTAAACTTTGCCATGCTTATCAGTAGCTAATTGAAGAAAATTAATTGCTTGTTCAATAAATGTTCTGGAATTTTCATCCATTAAAATCAACTCCTTTATATTTATTATGATACAATAAAAATTACTAATAAAATAAGAAATACAGTCAGTCCATAAGCAAATATTTTTCTAAATTTATAAAATACAATAAATAAAATAATTAACATTATAGAAAATAAAAACGGACTAGAATTATTATTATTTTGATAAAAGTTATCATGATTAAATAGATAATTATATGGAGAAACAATCTGACTAGATGAGTTTATAAGAGTTACATGAACGTGTGGGCCTGTTGTGCGACCTTGATTTGGCATTTTTGGATCTCCACCTGATAAAGCTAGTAATTGATTTTTATCTACACATTGTCTATCATAAACTTCATATTTGCTTATATGTCCATAAACAATTGTTTCACCATTTTTAAGTTTTAACCTTACAGCATTGCCTAACCATTTATCTGTTGTAAGACTCACAATTCCACTGTCTTGACTTACGATTGGTGTAAACAAGGGAACAGCTAAGTCGATACCCGTATGGTGATTAGGGTGAAACCAGTCCTTCTCATGAAAATTGGTGGTAATTGGATAATCTATAATTGCCATTTATAATCACCTACCCTTCAAATGGTAAGCCATATTTCTTTGAATGCTCTAAATCTAAATAACTTCTATCAACTTTTTTTAGCCATCCACATTTACTCCATTCTGGATAAGACTTACTAATGTACACAGCATATTGCCGATTATAATTAATAATATTTAATGAATGGAATGGTTTAGTTTCCATAGCTTCCTCTATACTAATATTTTGTTGCATTAATTCAGTTTCTAGAAGTTTATAATTCTCTCTACTTGTTCCTCCTAATAAAATAAAATTTGAACCAGCAGATTTTAAATTAGGAAGTAATTTCCGTAAATCTGGTAGGTAATGGGATGTTAATAAATAGCTCAATCCAAATTTTGCTGATTCCTTGGCTTTAGCCGATAAAAAGGAACTTATTTCTGGAAAATTATGGATCTCATCTAATACTAAGTGGCACATTCTAGGCTTGTCTATTTTTGCTCTTGCTGTAGCAACTGCTAACCATATTTTAAAATATAAAAATGTCACTAATGGTTTCAATGCCTCTCTATCAAATACATTGTCTGACATTTTTATTAAAACACATTTTCCCTCATTGGCAAATTTGGTGAAGTTAATCTCTTCATTGCTAGGAGTAGAAAGAAGAGTTTCGCTTGCATAATCATTCATAATTGCACTAGCCCTATCAAGAATACCAGATACCATAGAATAAGTTGTCCCTCCATTTTTATCATCTAACATTCTTAATTGTTGAATTATAGTGTTGCTTTCTGGCAATCCAGATGATTTAATAAATTTGTCTCTAATGTCTCTTTCTTGGAGAACATCAAATACATCTTTAATAGTAGATCCTTTTTGGGATAAAACTAATTTTCCTGCAACTGATAAATTTCTTTTCATTTTAGGACTAAGTTCACCTTCAGCATCAAATCCTGAAACGGCATTTACAAATCCAATAAGTGAACCTGTAAGGTGAGAAGCTGCCATCATTTGATCTATATGGTCAGTGAATTCAACGTCTACAATCTCATTGAATGCTAACGGCAATCTAAGTCTTATATTGCTATAATCCAATATCACCAACTTGTCCTTAAATTCTTCTGGCATATGGTCACGAACATCTGAAACAACTTCACAATTTTTTATTGTATCAATACAAATTACACTATCCCCATCTTTAATTGCCTCAAGAATAAAATGCTTTAATTTTTCGGTTTTCCCTGCTCTCATTGGCCCAACCAAAACTTTTGGCATAGCTTTCATAGCATAATCAGTTGGGTAATAAGTTGGAATTTTAGTGCCTTTATACATGGCATCTCCGATTTTAATTTTACCTCCTTTTAATTCTTGAGGAATCTTATTCTCAGTATTCTGAATAGCACCCTTCATTGCACTCTTAAAATCCATCTGCATCCTTCTATCCGGTAATTTCAAAAATGCCACTAATTCCTTTGTACAAAAAATATTTTTACCAGTTAATCTCTCAATAAACACCCTTCCAGCCCCCTTATGCTTACCAATTGTAACAAATTCAATTTCCTGATCTGCGTCTAATATCTTAAAAACTCCAGAAAATATCTTTTGATAATATCTAGTTCTTTCTTCGCTTGTACAATAAACTCTAATCTGAGTCTCAAATCCATTAAATGTCACTTTCTGATTATTTTGATGGGCATTGCGATAAACATTATTCCCCCATTTTTCAACTTGTTTATTCTTCTTTTTATACGCTTCTTTTTCTTTTTTATCTACGCCAACAACAATATCTATCAAATCAAAGAAACTTTCAACTCCTCCAATTACATTTTCAACAACAGAAATAATCGTACTAGGATGAACTGGCAATTCTTCTCCATTTTTATGTTTAATATTTGCTTTGCCCCAATCTTCTTTCCATTTTTCATGTAACGGAGAAATTGCTAGTTGTAAAAGAACTTTATCTTCAGGCAAAACAGAATTACTAACCGATAATAGATTTTCTAATAACCCACTATTGTCAGTATAATTTGAGTTAAGCGAAAACATAAAATGCTTTTTCTGAGCAAAGGTAGAATAATATTTATTGTTAAATTCATTAAAATAATCCTCAATTTCTTTTACTGCGGCAACTCTAAATACAGTATCTATCTTCTTAGACAATACAGATGAGTATTTGTCTGGAATCACGTAATTAAATAAAATATTTTTTCCTTTAAATAATACTTCATAATAAATAGGGCTTAGTTGATTTAGAACAATTGATTTATTTAGGTAATCATATTTTAATTTACTTTCATTGATTGCGTGAATTGTGTCTAAAATTGACTCAATTGATTTTCCACTTTCTATAAATCTACTAGGGGTTATCTCATAAACTTTATATCCAAAAGTTTCCTTTTTTAATCTAGGAAGAATTTCTTTACCTCTAATCTTAATTAGTGTATTTTGTTGCATAATATAATCCTCCTTCTCAAATTTTCAGAATTACTTTCCAAACCAACTTAAAGACAATATATATCATAAAAACAGTATATAATTTTGAGAAATCAAATTCATAGTTCTTTCCCCGACCATTTTTAATAAAAGACATATAACCTAAATACATAAGATACATAATTAATGCTAAAGTTGCAATTTCAGGTAAATTATGTGCAAATGAATCCAATTTTACCTGACCGCGATTCATTATGTGATCTCCAACTTTACCAATTCCACGTTCAATCCCATTAGATATTCCTCTTTCAATAAAATTGTCTTCTGGGGTGTTAAAGTTTGGATTAGGTGTAAATGGATTAGGAAGTTGAAAAAGTGGGTCAGACATAACTATCACCTCATTTAACTACAATTTTATCTACGGTATTGTTTATAAACATTACAATAATGTAAGAACATTTAACAAGTAAAAATCCAAAAAGCAATCCTCTGAGTTTTTCCACCATTTGAGCTACGTCTGGTCGTCTTATTTGGGAGTAGCCTAAAACTGAGATTGAATATAAAACCATGATCATCGCTATCTGTACCATAATAGGATATATACTAGTGTGAAAGGGTTCAACTAACATATTAACTACCTCCTATCGTCAAAAATTTTAATACCACAAAGTTTCATTCCAATTCTAACAATCGTTACACAAATCATTGCTAGAAAACCATATGAAGCAATATTTAATAAAACCTCTAAATTTTTTAACATAAAAACTTCTCCCTTCTAATTTCCATGTATAAATTAATTTACTTTGGTAATAATACAATCATGGTCGCGAACGAGAAAACCATTAATCATTAAAACAAAAAATAAATCAAAATTTGAAGGAGGTAATTAATATGATTTTAGGAGCAGGATTAATTTTTTCAGGTTTAGTAGGATTCGGATATTCAATTATTCAGATAGTAAATATTGGTAGCACACTATTTTAATCATGTACTGGCATAATTTAAACAACCCACGCATATTCATTGAACATGAGAATTCATGGAGGATGAAACTTAGCTAAAGTCTAACTTTTCACCAAATCCCCTTATTGGGGATTATTTTTTGTGATTTTTTAGAATTTCTCACCTCACCCCATCCCAGCAATCCTCTTAAAATCACAATAATTCCTCATCTTCTTAACCATCATCCTAGCCACTCCGTCCAATCCCATTTCCTCAATTAAATCATCAATATCATTTTCATTGCTAA
>Ga0209728_1000271_pt1 | contig 47070 bp, 37 predicted proteins | sample RifGroD1_FD_183997 | JGI IMG/M metagenome (GOLD analysis project Ga0209728, IMG submission 183997) | Groundwater microbial communities from Rifle, Colorado, USA - Groundwater D1 (SPAdes) (version 2) | ecosystem: Environmental > Aquatic > Deep subsurface > Groundwater | place: Rifle, Colorado... | reverse complement strand
TTATAGCAGACTTAGAAGGCTTTATTAATTTGAAAGCCTCCTTCATTGAAATCTTCTTGTTTTCTATAACCTCATTCTCCGAATTGGACATTCTATTTTTATGAAGAGTACTTATATAACAATAAAGATAGTGTTACAAGAAGTATTGTTAAGAAAATAGTTGAATAGTAAAGAAACTTTTCAAGTCCTCTTTTAGTTCTAAATACCTCTCCACCACCACCAAACATCTTTCCTAATCCTTCTGCACGATTTTGTAATAAAACACTTATCACAACTAATACACAAACCACAATTTGAGTATAAAGTATTGTATTTTGTAGATTAGGACTCATAGGTCTGATTATACAATATTATGAACTTTTCTCAAGAACATTTAATATTGATGATATAAAGGAAATTATTACTGCTCCAGCTCCCATTGTAAGAATAGGAGTCATTTCAAAGCTATTTATTATTATACTTCCAGAATTCAGTCCTTCAAATGTATATGTTTCAATGAACATACCTGTCATAAACTCTTTAAGGAGGAAAAAAATACCAAAAGATATTAAAGATGACATTACAAATGTAGTTAAGAAATTTACTCTAATTGTAAGGAATCTTAATAAAGCAACAGATAGAAATATACCCATTGCAAAAAGAAATAGTGATGCTATTAAATATAAAATATTATCTGGTGTATCTATACCTTTAAATGCTGTTAAAACAAGGTACGCTACAAGCATAAATTGAATAAGTTTTTTAATGAAATTTCCCATTTGTTTTCCTACTCATATTATTTCTCAATAGCATTGTACATATTTAAAATAGGTTTTTGCAACAGTATTAATATAGGATAGTAGCTAACTTGTTATATGTACTTTTCATCATGTATATTTTATATATTCATGAGAGAGTTTGCCAAAACAAAAATAGTTGCAACAATAGGACCATCTTCTTGGGATAAAACCATTTTAAAAGATATGATATTCAATGGTATGGATGTTGCAAGAATAAATGCTTCCTTTGCTGATTTTGCAGAACTAGAAAGAGTTTCAAAAGATATCAAAGAACTCTCTTCTAGGGTTGCCATTATGTTGGATACTCAGGGACATAAAATACGTACAACTGGTTTTACAAATGAGATTGTGCTTAAAAACAATGATAAGGTAGCAATTATTCCACAAAACAGAATTAAAAAAAATGAAACTGATAATATTCATATAAGAATTACATATGATACTTTGCACGAAGATGTGTCTAGAAGTGCAACAATACTACTTGATGATGGAAATATAGTATTAACGGTAGAAGATATTAAAGATGATGAAGTAATCTGTACCGTTGAAGAGGGTGGAGTACTAAAACCTAAGAAAACTGTTAATATTCCTAACTCACATCTTAGATTTCCAGTATTAAGTGAAAAGGATACAGAGGATATTAAATTTGCAGTAAAGAATGAATTTGATTTCATATCAGCCTCTTTTATTAGAAATGTTCAAGATGTAGCCCAAGTAAGGAAGGTCATGGGACAAACTAATGTTAAATTGATAGCAAAAATAGAAAATAGAGAAGGATTAGATAACTTTGATCAAATACTTCCACTTGTTGATGGTGTAATGATTGCAAGAGGGGATATGGGTGTAGAAATACCATTGCAGGAAGTTCCAATATTTCAAAAACAACTCATATACAAATGTAGGGTAGTTGGCAAACCAGTTATTGTTGCTACTCAGATGCTTGAATCTATGACAGAGAATATTAGACCTACAAGGGCAGAAGTAAGTGATGTAGCCAATGCAATAATGGATGGCTGTGATGCCGTTATGCTTTCTGCAGAAACTTCTACTGGTAGATATCCAGTTGAATGCGTAAAGATGATGAACAGTATTGCACTAAGTGTAGAGAATGTTTTAAGACCTCAGAAAGTAGATGGAGATACTAATGCAAGCATAGAAACGGATGAGTTATGTAAATCAGTATTTGATTTGGTAAATACAATTCCTATTAAAGGAGTCATTGTAATATCTCTTAGTGGAAAAACTGTTCAAAGTCTTTCTAGGCATAGGTTAATGGTACCTATATGGGAAATAGGGAAAGAAATTAAAAGAGTAAGACAGAATTCTTTACTAAGGGGGGTAAAAGGATTCTATATAAATGACTTACCAGAAGATAGGGATAGTGCAGTAAAGCAATCAGTACAATGCGTCTACTCATATGGAGAGTTGGATTTAGAAGATAAAATTGCTATTATTAGTGGCAGTTCTATCAAAAACAGATCCATAAACAGTATACTTGAGATAGCAAATGTAAAAGATATACTAGGATCTTAACTCTACTAGGTGACGTAGCCAAGCTGGTTAAGGCCGTGGTCTGCAAAACCACTACCATGGGTTCGAGTCCCATCGTCACCTCCATATTCTTTATATATAAAAACCTATGAAGGAAAGAGACAAAAGTATAGACTTTTTAAGAGCAACTGCTATTCTCTTTATGACCATTACTCATGTCCATTCTCTTTTCTATTTAGGTAAGAGTCCCATTCTAGATATCTTTACAGCACTTGGAGCAACAGTGTGCTTCTCAGTATTCCTATTTGCATCGGCATATGTAACAGGAATAAAGATTAAGAATAATTCTACAATAAAGATTGAAAGTACATTAAAAAGAATATTAGAAATTTACATTGTATATATAATTCTTGGAATACTTATTACATTTGTAATAGGTAGTGAAATAACAACAAAACAAATAACCGATATTGTACTACTTAGATCAATTCCAGAATTTACAGAATTTTTAATAGCCTTTATTGTATTTACAATATTCACACAACTATTTTTCAAACAGTTAAAATACTTCTTATCAAAACCCATACTATTAATTCTACTTGGTATTACTGTATATGTAGTAGGGGTAGTAATTTACAATCTAACTACTAACAACACATATCCTGATACTGTAAGAATATTGCTTGAACATACCGTAGGATACGGTAATTTACATAGATTTCCTCTCACATACTATTTCCCTATATTTGTCTTTGGCCTACTACTTAGTAAGTATAGTAATATTAAAACACTTTTGATTATAACCATAATCTCTCTTTTTTCTCTCCTTATTTTAAGAATTACCGGTATATCAAGATGGTATAGATGGCCACCCTCAGTAGCTTTCTTGTTATATGGATTTGTATATATCCCACTAGTAATATTAATTTACAAGAAATTCACCAAATTCTTTTCTACAAAAATTCTTACAATGTTCTCTAATATGGGGAAATATGCACTTGAGCAGCTATTTCTTTCAACTTTTCTTATCTTTGCTTCTCTTTTGTTTCTTAACCCATCACAATCTCCTATTACAAGTATACTTATGAATATAATCGTTATCTCAGCTCTTCTCCTACACCCTATAGTATTCCACCCTAAAATGGTATAATTATATATGGGTAAAAAACTACCAATATTGATATGTATACTACTTCTTTTAGTTGCATCATCAGTATTAATAAAAAAATATGAAAATCCTACTAATACAGATAGCAACAATGATGTTAAAGGAAATACTACTGATATCTGTAAAGAAGTAGAGGACAGTGCAAGAGAACAGATCTCCTTGTTAAATGTCCCTAGAAAGTGGTATATAAAATCCCCAGAAACACTTGAAGATAATATATATTTCTCACTTTTATTACCACAAAGAGATGTTTCAGTTAAATATGAATTGAATGGAATAATATATGATGCAATCTACAACAAAGATAAATGGGAAATAAATATTCCAATCGAAACCCTTAATCCTTCTGAATACAAACTTTACATTAATACTACTGTTTGTGATAACAGTATTTCAAAATCATTTAGTTTCAATGTATCTAACCCTGTATATGTAGTATGGAGTATTGACTGGGAAGGGTTAGATGTTAAAGATCAATATCTTAATGAAATGGCTAGAATATCTGCACAATACAACTCCCCTATGACTCACCTTTTTAATCCATATATCTACATATCTCTTAACTCTACAAGATCAAAATATTTAACAGATTGGGTTAAAAATAGAGATGAAAGTATAGGGTTACACTTACATATGTACGATAAATTAATAGAAGCTTCTGGAGTAGTTGTAAATGATATACCTGCTTGGGGTAGTCCAATAGGGGGTGGTCATGATACACCAAACAGTAACTATGCATATGATGATTACAAAAAGATAATTACTTGGGCAATGACTCAATATGAGAAGAATGGATTGCCAACACCAACTATGTATAGAGCAGGTGGTTGGTATATTGATGAAGAAAATATAAATGTGTTGAAGAATCTTGGATTTCAAATTGAAACCTCAGGAAGAACATATTATAAACATGGAAGTAATCTCTTAGAAGGACCATGGAATTTAAAAGAAACAACTCAACCATACCAAATGAATAGTACAGATCAAAATATAACTAATAGTCCAAATATTAATATATGGGAATATCCAAATAATGGTGGAGACTCATGGGCATACTCTGTAGAAACATTAATATCAAGATTTAAAAACAACTATGCAGGTGGTATATCACAAAACACAACTGTAGTTACATACATTTCTCATCCTCACTGGTTTGACAAGGAAGGTCCAAAGATAGAGGGTACCCTTAAATACATCTCTACATATACATATTCCTCTGATTCTGGTCCTGTAATATTTACTACACTTGATAAAGTACACCTAAATACTGTACAACAGTAGTAGTAATGGATATAGAAAATTTTATAACGGAGGTAAGTAATTTACTTCCTAATTTTACAATTAGAATCCTCCTTCTATCCTTCCTTCTTCTATGGATTTTACTTTCAAACACCATATATATCGTTTTTCCTAAAAAGAACATTAAGTATCTTTTCTCCCTATTAGCCTATGTATTACTTGTAATATCAATATGGTATTTTGCATATACAGAATATATAAAAGATATATTTAAAGACAATCTTCTTTACCTAATAATTCCAATATCCATACCCCCATTAATATATATATTTAAATATTTACTCCTTACATTTAAAAAGAATAATGTATATACAATAGTACACAAGCTTGAAAATATCTTTGTACTTACTCTCTTTACCGTTTTACTTTTAATTTCTCTTTTTGCGAGACCAGATATTAATGTATTTACATCTTCTAATTCAGAGATAATTGATACAACTGGAGAAATCTCTATAGACTTCTCAATACCTGTTAGAAAGAAAGATATTAAGGTTAATATATCTCCTGAGAGTACTCTAGAATTCAAATATACAAATTTCTGGAATCTAGAGAATTGGATAACAAACATTACTGTTGTACCAACTGAATCATTCCTTCCTGAACAAAAAATAGTCGTATATACAACAGGAATACAAAGGATCTTCCCATTTGGTTTTGAACATGAGAACAACCAAGAATTCTTTACCCCTAAACCACCAAATGTTCAAGAAGTTGTATTGGGAGCAGACATTCAAAATGTATCTATAAAACAACCAATTACACTTCAATTAGATGATAATGATAAAGATTTTGTTGAATGGGAAGCTGTTTTCGTCCCAGATGCAGAATTTACAATTGTTAGGGATAATGATGATACTGTTGTAATTCAACCAATTAGATTAGAGCAAGGGACGGAGTATAAGCTTGAAATAATAAAAAGTATCATAAGATACAATACAACTACACTTCAAAAAACTTCTGTAGAATCACAAGAGAAGATTAAAGAAATCCTATTTAGAACTGCACCAGCACCTGGTGTGGAAAGTTTCAATCGTAATGGAGTAATAATATCAAACAGTGAACCTTTAATAATATATTTCCAAAGTAGTATTAATGAGGAATCTATAAAGGACAAACTGTTAATTACTCCACAAATTGAAGGGACAGTATCCCTATCAGAAGATGGGAAACAAGTAATATTCAAACCCAAAACTTCTTTTCTAAAAAACACCGAATATAAAATTACAATTTTAAGTGGGCTTGAAAATAAATTAGGTGGATATATCGAGAATGATATAGTACTCTCTTTTAGAACAGCAGGATATGTCGCTCTTTCATATGCTTCTCCAAGGAATGGCGCTATTGATATTGCAAACACGATAAAAAATATTTCACTTACATTTAATCAACCAGTAGATAAAAATAGTGTACAGGAGAGATTCACAATATCACCTAATGTAGCAGGTACATTCTCTTGGAGTGGAAATACCCTATATTATAATTTAAGCGAGAATCTTGCTTATGGAACAAAATATACAGTGAGTATTGCAAGTGGAATAAAATCATTGTATGGGATAGATTCTTCTTCAGTAATTTCATCCTCCTTTACAACTAAAAAACAGATTTTCTTATTAAATGTACCTTATTACCATCAAACAGAGATTTTTACATGTAATTTAGCTGCAACAAGAATGGTATTAGCATATAGAGGAGTTTCAAGCACTGAAGCAGGAATAAAAAGCTCCATTGGAATAGGATTAAACCCAAATGAAGATTGGGTGGACGGATATGGTGTACACTCCGGACCCGTCTCCTCATATATAGCTGGAAGAGGAGTAAGTAACAGAGTATATCATTCATGGAATTTAACTGGTGCTCTTCAAGAAGTAAAAAATGGTAATCCAGTATTAATATATATCTATAATGGTTCTTCACAACCGAAAGGGACATTTATACTTGAAGGAGGATATACAGGTTACAAAGGTATGCACTCACAAGTAATAGTAGGCTTTATTGGTACTCCAGAGTCTCCATCAACTATAATTGTTAATGATCCTTGGAAAGGAAAACTTTACTTATCTCCAAGTTCTTTCATGAGTGCTTGGTCATATCTTGGGTATACTGGAATAGTTATATATTGAAAAAATACTTAATCTATCTTAAAATGCATAGCACTTTAAGCCGAGATGGCGGAATTGGCAGACGCGCGGGACTTAAAATCCCGTTCTAGAAATAGAGTGGGGGTTCAATTCCCCCTCTCGGCATATTAAGCAATATCAGCAAACAAATCTGGATTTTCATTACCACACTTAGGACATTTCTTTAATTCCTTTACACCCTCATATACATAACCACAGTTAAGACATTTCCATCTTAACCATTTACTATCTAAATCTTCAACGATTGTATCTTTCTCCTGTATATCTTCTGGTACTGGAGTAGATATATCTTGTGTTTGTGTCTTATTCTGTAATGTATCTTCCATCTTTAATTTTTCCTAAAATTAAATTAAATGTCTCTCCCTCATTAAGGTTAGACGTATCTAAAACAATGTCATAGTAAAGAGATGGCTTCTCATACTTTATCTTGTACAACCTATGATACTTCTCCCTATCTATTTTGTATCTCTGTTTTAAATTTAACAGAATTTGAATATATCTTACTAATCGTTTAATACCTTTAACATTCTCTCTATTCAAATGTCTCTTTGCTCTAACACTTAGTTTTGCATCTAACCATATACTTACATTACATTCAATTCCCTTTTTCTTACATATTGCCCCAAACACTTTACTATCTATTACGATATCACCTTTTAACACATACTCTTCTAACATAGAATCTATTTCCAAATCCAGTGAATTACCACCCTTTGACATCTCTTGCAGAAATTCTTCAAATGATTCTATATCTGACTCCTTCGCTTCTTCCCTATACAAATCTCCAGCATATATACGAGGAACATCGAAACGCTCTGAAAGCATCTTTGAAATAGTGGAAGTACCAGAACCTCCAGGACCACCAACAACAATTACAATTTTCTTTTTTCTTTGAGTCATACTACGATATATAGTATATTAATAGGCATACAATGTCGAGAAAAGAAAAACCTAAAAGAAAGGTATCACATGTAAAATATGGTCCAGATAAATCCATATTACTATTCGTAATAGTTATGGCTATATTTGGCTCTATCATGATTTATGATGCAAGTGTATATAAAGCAAATCAAGTATTCAATGATCAGTTTTACTTCCTTAAATCACAAGTAACATGGCTAATATTAGGAAGTATACCTGCATTAATTCTCTATTTCATTGACTATAGAAAGTTACTTAAATTCTCTTTTTTGGGGCTTCTCACAGTCATTGCACTACTAATTCTCGTCCTCATCTTTGGAGATAGTATTAATGGCTCTAAAAGATGGTTTGAGATAGCTGGATTACCTCCAATTCAACCAGCAGAATTTGCAAAGCTAGCTGTAGTTATGTACTTCTCATACTGGTTAGCAAAAAAAGAAAACAAATCTACAAAATTACAAGAATCTCTTAAGAAATGGTTTACAAATAATTTTTTAAGCTTCTTTGCAATCTTCGCAGTTGTTGCTCTTTTAATACTTTTAGAACCAGATTTAGGTACAACAATGATTATAGGTGTTACCGCATTCGGAATGTTTTTTGTTTCTGGCAATGATAGAACACATACTGTTGGATCAATAGGGGTCTCACTCCTTGCGATTCCTCTTGTCTTAATTGCAGCAATATTAGAACCATATAGAATATCTAGAATAAAAACATTCTTTAATTTAATTCTAAAGGGTGAAGTAGCCGATCCTCAAGGAAGTGGATATCAAATGCAACAAATATTAATTGGGATTGGAAGTGGAGGCTTCTGGGGCAAAGGTTTTGGACAATCTAGACAAAGATTTGGATATCTAGTTGAAAATACAGCATTTACAGATTCCATATTTGCCGTTATCTTGGAAGAATTAGGCTTGTGGGGAGGAACCCTCATTGTGCTCTCTTGGATATTTTTTCTTTGGAGAGGATTTAAAATTGCACTACGAGCTGTAGATAAGGAGGGACAATTACTTGCAACTGGTATTACAATATGGTTAACATGCCAAGCTTTTTTCAATATGGCTGCTAATGTAGGATTAGTTCCTTTAACAGGAATACCACTACCATTCCTAACCTATGGAGGATCTAGTACAATAGTAACATTGATGGCCTTTGGTTTACTTTTAAATGTTAGTAGATACAGTAAAAATGCTTAAATCAGAAATTAAAATATTGTTAACAGGAGGTGGTTCCGGTGGACACATCTCAGTTAGTAAGGCTTTAATAGATACTTTAATAGAGGATTACAATATTCCAATAGAAAATATTGTATATGTAGGAGGAGATCTTGGAATGGAGGGAGAAAAGATTGGTAATTCTTTAGAACAGAAACAATTTAAAGATTCTAAATTTAAAACCTACTTTATTAGAGCTGGTAAATTACAAAGAAAATTTGCATTTTCTACTTTAACATTACTTCTTCGCTCTATACTTGGTTTCTTTGATTCTTTACATATTCTTCACAAAGAGAATCCATCAATTGTAATATCTACAGGAGGGTTTGTATCTGTTCCAGTATGCATAATTGGAAATATCTTAGGAAAAAGAATATACCTACATGAGCAAACTGCTTCTGTTGGACTTGCAAACAAAATAGTAAGTAAATTTGCCAAAAAGATATATGTCTCCTTTAAAGAATCTATCAAATATTTTGATTCAACTAAAACCAAACATGTTGGTAATATCCTTAGAAAAGAGATATTTAGAACAGAATACAATGAAAATACCAATGAAGAAATTGTTCAACTTATAACTAATAGAAACAAACTTCCTTTAATATATATATCTGGAGGAAGCCTAGGATCGCATATCTTAAATACAAAGGTATTAGAATCTTTAGATATACTTCTTGAATTTTACAGAATAATACTTCAGACGGGTGATAATGAAATATTTAAGGACTTTGATAATGCTCAAAACATTAAACAAAGTTTTCCAGAGGGTAAGAAGGCTAGGTTTGTAGTTGTATCATATCTTAATAAGGATGATATCGGATATGTATTAAATAATATGGATATATTTGTTGGAAGATCTGGAGCTAATACAGTGTATGAATTAGGAGTATTAAAAAAACATGCCTTACTCATTCCTATACCATGGGTAACACATAATGAACAATTCTTAAACGCAAAAGTGCTAAAGGATATTGGCTTAGCAAATATATTAGAAGAGAAATACCTAAAAGAATCTAACCTTAAAGATGAGATTGAAAGATTAAGAGAACAGATTAGAGTTAGAAAAATTGATATAGAAAAACTAGATTCTCTCTTCCCAAGAAATGCTACTACAAATATGTTAGAGGATATATTCCAAGATTGTTCAAATTAATCATAGTTTTGTATTTAGTAGTAATTCATATATACTTTGTAATATGAAGATAAGCCATAATAGTTCACTAAAAGAGCTTAATACTTTTAAGGTAGATTGTATTACCAAAACACACATCGTTGTTGAAAACAACAATGATTTTAAAGATAAAGAATTTCTTAAATATACTAATGATACTAACCCTTTATTTCTAGGGGGAGGATCCAATGTCCTTTTTACTAAAAATCTTACACAACCTGTTGTACAAATTAAAACCAAAGGTAAAGAGGTAAAAAAGGAGAATGATAAATTCATGATAATAAAAATTGAAGCGGGTGAGAATTGGGATGATTTTGTTAAATGGAGTATTGAGCATAACTTAATAGGTCTTCAAAACTTAGCATATATTCCAGGAACTGTTGGAGCAACACCAATTCAAAATGTGGGCGCTTACGGAGTTGAAACAAAAGATTTTTTAGTTGAGGTATCTGTAATTAACATTAAAGATGGTACAGAAATAACTCTTACTAACAAAGAATGTAAATTTGGATATAGGGATAGTATTTTTAAACATGAACTAAAAGATTCTTACATTGTAAAAAACATTACACTTAATTTAGAAAAATATAATGGTCATATAGATGATAAATATCTTCAATATGCTGGGATAAAGGAAATGGCTGATAATCAAAATCTTAGTTTAAATTCTCTTTACAAAATAATTGCTGATATAAGAAAAAGCAAATTACCCTCAATAGAAAAGTATGGAACATGCGGAAGTACATTTAAAAATCCCCAACTACCTATTGATGAATATGAGAGATTAAAAGAACAGTTTCCAGATTTACCTATGTACAGTACAGAAATAGAAAATATTGTTAAAATACCTGCAGCATATATATTGGAAAAGCTCGGATGGAAGAATAAGAGGGTGGGAGATGTTGGTACTTGGATATATCATCCTTTAATTGTAACAAACTATGGTAATGCTACAGGAGCAGAGATCCTTTCATTTATTAAAGATATGCAAACTGATTTCAAATCTAAAACTAATTTAGACTTAGAAACAGAAATTAATATTGTTTAATATATAAATATGTCAAACTTAATAGTAAGAGGTGGTAATAAACTAATAGGAGAAATTACTCCTGCAGGGAATAAAAACTCTGTGCTACCAATAATCTGTGCTACATTGCTTACAGATGAACCTGTTGTAATAAAGAATTTCCCTGAACTAACTGATGTAGGTAAATTGGTTACACTAATGGAACAATTAGGTTCTAAGATAGAGTGGGATAAAGAGAAACAAGAAATAAAGATAGATAATTCTAAATTCTGTGATTCTTTTGGGGAAGAAGGATTTCCTCTGGGCATGAGAGGGGCTATACTCCTGCTGGCACCACTCATTCATAGACATAAGGTATTAGAAGTTAAACAACAAGTTGGTGGATGCTCTCTCGGTATTAGAGAAATAGATCCTCATTTGGAGGTGTTAGAACAACTAGGGGCAAAGATAAAGAATGGTAACAATATTACCATAGAGGCAAAGAATGGACTTAAGGGTAATTCTCTTTGGCAAGACTACATGTCTGTTACAACAACTGAGAATTTCGCTATGGCAGCTTCTCTTGCTAAAGGAACTTCAGTTATGGTAAATGCAGCATCTGAACCTCATGTTCAAGATCTATGTAATTTCTTAGTAAGTATGGGAGCAGATATTGAGGGAATAGGGTCTTCAACACTTACCATTAATGGCGTAAGTAAATTACATGGTACAGAATTTACAGTGTCTTCTGATCATCATGAAATAACTACATTACTAGCACTTGGAGCTATGACTGGTGGTCAAGTGAGGGTAACCAATTCTATACCTCATCACTTTCCATTAATAAATAAAACTTTTGAGAAATTTGGTGTAAAAATTAAATACGACGGAGATACAGCATATACAGATAAAAATGTTAAATTAAAAGTGGTAGAACCATTCACAAAAAATTTACTTCAAAAGGTAGAAGCTGCACCATGGCCATACTTTCCCACAGACCTATTACCACTAATGATGGCCCTTGCTGTAAAAGCAGAAGGTAATAGTATGTTCTGGAATAAATTGTATGAAGGTGGTTTATTTTGGATCCCTGAAATGATTAAGTTTGGAGCACATATCGTTATGTGTGACCCACATAGGGTAATAATATTTGGTGGTAAAGAACTTAAGCCAACAGAAGTAGATGCTCCAAATATTATAAGGGCTACAGTTGCTCTCCTAATGGTAGCTCTTACAATAGAGGGGGAATCAATTATTAATAATGCAGATACAATTAAAAGGGCTCATCCAAACTTTGTAGAAAATCTCCAGAAATTGGGTGCAGATATTAAATGGGCTAACTAGTAATATATAATAAGAAACATATTCAATTCTTGTATATTAGTAACCTTTCTCTATAATCATAAAAGTGTAGCTATCAGGTAGTAACATTTTCTTCCCCTATATCCATATACTTCTAAAGTATAGTATTTCTTCATGTATAACTAAGCTTGTAGTATTTCTCTCTTGACCACTTATCTAAATAAGTGATACATTAATGGCAGGAAGTGGTAAAAAGTGGTAAATAATGATAATATGATTCTATGATTATAGGAGAGTATAGAAGCAAGATTTCTGACAAAAAAAGAGTTTCACTTCCAAAGAAATTTAGGAATGAATTAGGAGAAGAAATAATATTAACAAGAGGATATGAGGACTCGTTGATATTAGTTAATAAAGGAATGTGGGAAAAGATAGCTAAGGATGTAATGGATGGCTCTTTTATAAATAAAAATATTCGTGATACAAGCAGATTTCTGGTTGGTGGTGCAAAAGAAATAACCATTGATGGACAAGGAAGATTCTTAATTCCAGACTCACTTTTAGAACATGCTACTCTAAGTTCAGATGTTGTATTCATTGGGTTAATAAATTGGGTAGAACTTTGGGACAGAGAGAAGTGGGAACAAAGGCTCAAATATCTAAAAGAAAATGGTGATGAGATTGCACAAGAGATTAGTAAAATGAACAGTAAAGAATAATGGAGAAGATACATATTCCAGTACTACTAAATGAAACAATTACAGCACTAGATATTAAACCAGACGGTTTTTACGTTGACTGTACACTAGGAGATGGAGGACACAGTTTTGAAATATTCAAAAAGTTATCTTCTAACGGTTTGCTACTTAGTATTGATCAAGACCAACATGCAATAGATTTTGTAAAAGATTTCTACAAGAAAGAAATTAAACAGAATTGGAAAATACAAAAATCCAATTTTTCAAAGATAGAAAATATTGTATCAAGCTATAACAGACAACCAGATGGAATAGTAATGGATTTGGGACTCTCTTCAAGACAATTAGAGGAATCACATAATAGAGGGTTTAGTTATCTAGAAGAAGATGAACCGCTAGATATGAGAATGAATGAAGAGTTGGGAGTAAAAGCAAAAGATTTACTGGTAGTACTAAGTGAGAAAGAATTAAGTCATCTTTTCTATTCATACGGAGAAGAGAAATTTTCTGCGAAGATAGCACATGCAATTAAAAAAGAAATTACGAATATTAATACGGTTGGAGATCTTACAAGACTTGTCTATAGAGTTGTGCCGGCAGCTCATCAAAGTTCTAAGAACCCTTCACGCAGGGTCTTTCAGGCCCTGCGTATTGTGGTAAATGATGAATTAGATTCTCTTAGAACTGGACTAGACAGCTCTTTTAAGCTCTTAAAACCAAAAGGAAGAATATGTGTAATATCCTTCCATTCACTTGAAGATCGAATAGTGAAAGATTATTTTAATAAAATTGCTGACGGCGGTGAAGGAAGTCTACTCAACAAAAATATAATAGCCCCAACCGATGTTGAGATAGAGCGAAACCCAAGATCCGCTTCAGCGAAATTAAGAGTTTTAATTAAGAATTAAACTAGTAACTGCCCAAATGAGAATACTTGATAAAAAGAAACATTCCATAACATCCGTATTACTAATATTTTCTTTTGTTGTTTTTGGAGTATCACAATTAGTTGTAAATTCAATTCTAACTCCACTTGGAACAAAGCTTCAATCATTGAATACTGAAAAGGAATATCTTCTAGAAGAGAATAGATCCATATCTGAAGATATAGCAAAGAGTAGTTCAATAAAGGTTGTTGAAAAACTTTCTGAAAAGAAACTTAATATTGCACAAAACAGAAAACAAACTGTTGTATACATAGAGGATAAAAGCTTAGTTGCTAATACCTTAAATGAGTAGTCTAAACCGGTTGCACGGTTCAAAACACAAAAGTAGAAAATCTTCCGTAGGAGCAAAAATACAAAGAGATAACTATAACTTTGTAATGATTGCTATTACAATTCTAGGGTTAATAGTATTGGTACAAGCATTTAGATGGCAGGTACTTGATTCTGAACGTTTTAAATCAATGGCAAAACAACAGTATCAAGATAATGATACACAAGCAGCAGAGAGAGGAAAGATATTAGCAAGTGATGGTACAGTACTAGCAGTTGATCAACCAACATGGAATATATATGCAACACTAAGTACAAACGAAAATGAACGCGATTTGTTTTTTAGTAAAAAAGACCTCTTTGTTTCAACTGTTTCTTCTATATTAGCAGTAGAGAATGAAACCATTGCAAGTAAGATTACAGAAGATTTTGTATATGCCCCACTTGCAAAGGATGTTGATACTGAAAAAAAGAACGCACTTCAAAAAGCAAATATATTTGGAGATGATAAGACAGATAGATCTGGATTTGGTTTTTACTTTGAAAGAGGAGTAAAAAGAATATATCCAAACGGAGAGTTATCATCACATGTACTTGGCTTTATCGGAAAAGATAGTGAAGGAAATGATTTAGGACAATATGGAATTGAAGGATTCTATGCAGGAGATATTACTGGTAAAGAGGGGTATACATACGAAGAAAAAGATTCTAGTGGAAATACAATTCTAACATCAGAGTATGAACCTGTCCTACCAAGATCAGGTAAGGATTTTACTCTAACAATTAAGCCCTCAATACAAAGTAAGGTTGAAAAGATATTAAAAAAAGGAGTAGAGGACACTGGTTCTAAAAGTGGAACCGTCATAATCATGAATCCACAAACGGGAGAGATACTCTCAATGGCTAATTATCCAACATACAACCCTAATGAATATTGGAAAACTTCTGATCCATGGGTATTTAAAAATCTCGCAGTAGCTGATGTCTACGAGTATGGTTCAGTACAAAAACCTATTACCGTAGCAATAGCATTAGAATCAAAGGCCGTAGATAAAGATTTTAGATGCAATGATCCAACAGGATATTTAGATCTATTTCAAGCAACTGGATATGATGACTTAAAAGGAAGAAAAATATACACATGGGATAGAACCCCAGATGGTGATCAGGATCTAGCAGATATGTTGAAAAATTCCAATAACCCATGTATTGCTAGAACAGCATTAAAAATTGAACCCGATTATTATTACTCTAAATTAAAAGAGTTTGGAGTAGGTGAGTTTATAGGAGTAGGTCTACAGGAAGAGAGTAATAACCCATTAAAATCATTTTCAGAGTGGACTAGATTAGACATCATTACATCATCTTATGGGCAGGGTGTATCATCAACACCATTACAAGTTATCTCATCAATAAGTACATTAGCAAACCATGGTAAAAGAATGAGACCTTACATTATTTCCTCTATCTCAGACAAAAAGGAAACTATTACATATAGTCCAAAGGTGTTATCTGAACCAATATCTGCAGATACTGCAGATACTGTAGCGGAAATGATGACCCATGTTATTGAAGATGGTGGTATTAATAAAAAATATATTGAATTACTTCGTGACTACTATATCGCAGGTAAGACAGGTACAGCACAAGTAGCAAAGAAAGATGGGCAGGGATATGAAGAAGATAAGACAATTACAACCTTTGTCGGATTTGCACCAGCAGATGATGCCAAAATGATAATGCTTGTTAGACTAGAAGAACCTAAAAATAGTGAGTTTGCATCCTCAACGGTTGTACCACTTTGGACCGATATATTTTTAAATATTGTTAATGACCTAGAAATAGAAAAGAGAAATTGAGATAATAATAAATAAGTTTGTAAAAATTACAATGACAGACATTCTAAAAGAAAGCCTTAACTACCTTCTAGCCTCAACAATTATCTCCATTATATTTGCACCAATAATGATTGGAATACTTTACAAATTTAATCAAGTTAGTGGACTAAAGAAAACCAAATTAGGCTCAAGAAAAGGAACAAACTCCATCTTTATGAGAATAATGAAATCGAATGAAACCAATGGTACACCAAATATGGGAGGTATACTCATATGGATAATCGTCCCACTAATGACATATATATTCGCACCACTAACACCACAGTTACAAGTTCTTTTAGTTGGTTTCATGCTATTTGGTTTATGGGGATTTATAGATGTTGCTATATTTACAAATGGATTTAAAAACAATCCGAAGATTAAAGCAATGCAAGAAACTTTTGAGTGGAGACTTGGGAAACTTACTGTTGCAGTATTATTAAATATAGGGATAATGCTACTACTTTATAATACAGGAGAGTTTCAATCAGTAAATCTACTAAATATATTGGCTATATCTATATCTCCTGCACTACTTGTTTTGATAGCAATAGTTGGACAATTTGCAATCTATTCAGGGGAACTTACAGATGGATTAGATGGATTAATGATTGGTATTTTTACAATTATTACATGTTCCTTATCTGTATTATTAATTGTACAAGGACAGTATGAATTCTTACCATTCTTAGGAATCTTACTTGGTGTAGAAATAGTAGATCTTTACTTTAATATTCCACCCGCAAGATTTTGGAATGGTGGGCCTGGGGCAATGCCAATATCGTTCGCACTGTTTTTCATTGGACTTGTTACTGATAACTTAATACCATATTTCCTTATGTCATCTATTACATGGCTAATTATGTTATCAAGTGCGCTACAGATGTTTAGTATGAAATTCTTTAAAAGAAGGATATTTAAAATAGCACCTATACATCATCACTTCCAAGCAGTAGGATGGCCACAATACAAGATAACAATGAGGTTCTGGTTATTCACACTATTTGTATGTATTCTTGGAATATATGTAGCCCTACTTTAAGCAGCTATTCTCTTTCTCACAACTACTTTTGCCAGATTTACACTGGCAAAGAAAACAACCATCAGAAGAGTTATAAACATCACCATCATTTCTTATATATCCCTCATATGTACAATTATTAGCAGGATATATTGAATCAAATTCGTCTTGATAGTAGATTTTAAACTTGTCATTCAGTTCTCTATTGAAATTCCCTATATAGAATGAACCCTCTGTTAAACATACCTTATTAAAAGATTCATCCAATACATTTGTCCCTATTGTAAGTGTCAATCTATCTTCTTCTAATTTATAAAAACCTATCTGCGGAGCAGATATACTATCCTCATTACACAGGGAATTTGTTTCTAATGTAATCTTTAATCCCCCCCCAAGTTGAGAGATATCTACAAATTTAACATTCTTAGCTTCTAAATCTCCACCCTCTACAAAATTAAGAAAGTTATATGAAAATAGAAGACCAGTTGAAACAAATTCACTAGAGACTATACTCTGAGCATTTTGTTCATCACAAACAACCACTCCCTCATTGTTACATATACAATTCTCTCCTAAGTCACTACCATTAACACATTTCTTCATACCTATCGAATCTTGCAAAGATACGATAAATATTCCAATAGAAGAAAAAAGAAGACAGAATGTAATAATTATTAACCAATTAGCATACCACTTACTTTTCATAACAGCACAATTCTATTACATTACATATATAAGATTTTACAATCCCCATTATACATCAAAATCTATGTTAAAATATCTACATGCATGATTCACATATACACATCTCAATGAGTCCACTAAAAGAAAATATGTATGGAGATATACAGGAATTCATTGACTTAAACGGCAAGAAAATTCTAGCACAGACTACAGATATTACCGACTATCAAGATACTATAGCTTTAACAGAAACGCTAAATAAGAAGTTTAAAAACATAGTAGATCTTGCGATAGGAATACACCCAAACGTTTTTGAAGAGGGGTGTATGAACAACCAACTAGAAGACTTCGACTTATATAAATACTCTCAAAAACAGATTAACCTCTTTGAAGAAGTATTAAAAGAGAATATTAATAAGACAAATGCAATAGGGGAATGTGGATTAGATTATTACAACATGTACCTTTATGGGAACTTTACTAGTATTCAAATTGAAGAACTAAAGGAAATTCAAAGAAGAGCATTTAAGAAGTTATGTCAGTTAGCAAAACAGTATGACCTACCCATGAGTATTCATGCTAGAGCAAAAGATGGAGATAACAGTTGCGTTAAAGATGCACTCACTATACTTGCATGTGAAGGGAAAGGCTCTATAAGAGGATGCTTCCACAGCTACACGGGAAGTAAAGAAATGTTAAATAGTATCTTAGATTTAGGAATGTATATTGGCTTTAATGCAATTGTTACATACCCAAATGGAGAAAATGTAAGAGAATTAGTCAATTTAACTCCAATAGAGAATATCCTTCTTGAGACTGATGGACCATTTCTACCGACTCAAAGAGTAAGGAAAGATAAGAAAATACAAAAAAGATATGGAAGACCCTCATTAGTAAAAGATATAATAGAAATCATTGCAAAGATAAAAGATACAACATATACCAATATTGAGAGTATAACTGATAATAATTACACTAAACTTTTTGAGAAAAAGGTGAAATCATAACTACAAATTCCCCATGAGGATGTGTATCAAATTCTCTACCTTTTAGTAAGGAAATCAAATCTATAGCCTCACCTGTTAATACTTCTTCTCTTAATTTTGTTAAATCTTTTGCAAGTACAACGGTATTTTCCTTTATACAGTCACCTATTATTGATAACAAATCTATTACTCTTTTAGGAGATTCATACACTACTACTGTACAACCAAGATTTAAGTATTCTTTAAGAATATCTTTTCTTCTACTATCTGACTTTGGAAGAAAACCTAAGAATGCAAACTTGTCAGTAGGTAAACCACTAATAGAAAGAGCAGCTATTAATGCACTAGGACCTGGGATACTCTCAACAATATATCCCAATTCTCTTAACTCTTTTACTAATTTAAAACCAGGATCACTAATAAGTGGAGTACCACTATCTGATATCAATGCCAAATTTAATCCGATATCTAATTTCTCAATAATCTTTGATATCATTCTACCGTGATTTTGGTCTCTATAAGAAATAAGCTGAGTAGGTATATCATATCTGTTAAATAACTTCTTGCTCTCTCTTGTATCCTCTGCAAGTACAAAAGGTACAGACTTAAGTATCTCAACAGCCCTATATGTCATATCACCCAAATTACCAATAGGTGTAGCCACTATATATACTCTACCTTTGTTCATAATATTTTTTTTAAACATTAATTACTCTTTTTAGAACATCTTCCTTCTTGCCTTCTACAATATCAGTACTAAGTACTACTTCTGATACATTGAAATCCCCTATGGATATTCTTCTTAACTTTTCTGCTGTTGCAAAAGCATTAAGTGATATCCCCAAATCATTTACTAACGTCCTAACATATGTACCTGTTGAACAGGAAATTCTTAAAGTAAATTTAGGATATTCATAACTTAATATCTCGAAATTGGATATAAATATATCTTTAGGTTTCAATTCTACACCCTCTCCTTTTCTAGCAAGGTCATATGATCTAATACCTTTTACTCTTTTTGCAGAAAATGCAGGAGGAGTTTGAGATATATTACCAATGAACTTCTCTTCAATTATCTCATTTATCTCTTCTAACTTAGGAACAACTGTCTCATTTTTACTAATTACCTCTCCTGTTATATCCTGCGTATCAATAGCAATTCCAAATACACCACAAACTGTATATGTCTTTTCATATGTATGAAATGTCTCCATCATTTTTGTTGCTTTACCAAAAAGAATAATTAAAAGACCGGTAGCAAAAGGATCTAGTGTACCAGCGTGTCCCATCTTAAACCCTTTACCAAGTATTTTTTTCAATTTTCTAATCACATCATATGATGTAATTCCTTCCTCCTTGTCTATAAGTAAAATTCCGTCTATCATATACATATACATAATTTAAACTATCCAATTATCTCATATGCCAAACGGATTAGCACTTGCAATATCTCTTTTGGTAATACTGCTATTTTTGGCATACATAGTTTCAATCATTCTTAATTTCTTCACTCCCTTTTTTACAACCCCAAACAAGGCATTAAAAAAAATAGTAGGTAAATTTAATTTAAAGCCTAATCAGAAATTCGTTGATTTAGGAAGTGGTGATGGTAGGGTGGTATTTCAAACATATTCCTTGTACAAATGTACGAGTGTTGGATATGAGATTAGTCCTGTACTTTCTCTCTTTGTTAAATTAAAGAAATTCCTCATATCTCCTTTTAATCCTAAAATACAGTTCAAAGATGAAAGCTTCTTTAAAATAAATTTAAGAGAATATGATGTTGTATATTGTTGTTTACCAAATGATGTCTTAAGTAATTTAGAAAAAAAGTTTAGTAAAGAACTTAAGAAAGGATCAGTAGTATACTGCCTAAGAAACGAATTACCTAAAAAGCAAGGGGAAAAGATTCGCGCAGGAGAAGAGGTGGTATACCGGTATACCTTCTAGTAATTTTGTATTCCTTTTGTTCTTAAACTGTATATAATGGTATACATGGGAGTATACGAACCGTTAGCATCAAAATATAGACCATCCACATTAGACGATTTCGTTGGACAAAAACATTTAATAGGGGAGAATGGTCCAATAAGAAGATTCCTAGAAGCAAAGAATATTCCTTCTATGATTTTTTGGGGGCCACCAGGTACTGGAAAAACAACCCTAGCATACATCATTTCTCAAAATCTATATTACGATTTCTACAAGATGCAAGCTGTTGTAAGTGGTAAAGAGGCATTAAGAAAAATTGTTAAAATTGCAATGGCAAATCAACAGTACAACAAAAAAACTATTCTCTTTTTAGATGAAATACATAGATGGAACAAGGCACAACAAGACACACTACTTCCATATGTAGAAAAAGGAATAATCATTTTAATAGGGGCTACTACAGAAAACCCATCATTTACAATAAATAGTGCTTTGCTCTCACGAACAAAAGTGTTTGTGTTTAAACAACAAACAGAAGAGGATATTAGAAATTTCATATCAAAAGTAAGTAAGAAAGAATATCCAGATATAAAAATACCTAAAAGTAGTTTAGAAGCAATTGGGGAATTAGCAAATGGAGATATTAGATCTGCATTAAACATATTGGAGATGGTAACTACATTAGCAACTGCTAATGCTAAAGAGGGAGAGAAGGTAAAGATTACAAAAGAACTCCTCTATGAAGTAGTACAAAAACCCATATATTATGATAAAAGTGGAGAAGAACACTTTAATATAATATCTGCCATTCATAAATCAATGAGATCTTCCAATGCAGACGCAGCGGTATATTGGGTAGGTAGAATGTTACAAGCAGGGGAAGACCCTTTATACGTTGCAAGGAGATTACTTAGATTTGCAAGTGAAGACGTAGGAAACAGTGACCCCCAGGCAGTAATATTGGCAAATAGTGTATATGAATCCTGTCAAAAACTTGGTATGCCTGAGTGTGAGATATTTTTAATTCAATTAGCAATATATCTTTCTAAAGCCCCAAAGGATAACAGTGCATATGTTGCCGAAAATATGGTTAAAGAAGATATTGAAAGATTTGGTAATTTACCTGTACCTCTTAATATTCGTAACCCAGAAACCAAGCTTATGAAAGATTTGGGATATGGTAAGGGATATGAATATGATCACGATTTAGAAAGTAAGAAATCAGACCAGCAGTGTTTACCAGACAAACTAAAGAATAGGAGATATCTAATTCAAAAGTAATCCTTTTAAAAAACTTTAACAGAATATATAATACTAGGGATGGATGTTTTAAAAGATGAGAAAATAATAAATAGAATACTAACTAAAGGAGTAGAACAAATACTTCCTTCTCCTGACGCACTTCGAACTCTCTTAATGTCTGGAAAAAGAATAAATGTATATCAAGGATTTGATCCAACAGCACCAACACTACACATAGGACATACAGTTGGTATGAGAAAGTTGGAGGATTTTAGAAAATTAGGACATCAAGTATCATTTGTAATTGGGGATTTTACAGCAAGAATAGGAGACCCATCAGACAAAACATCATCCAGAGTGAAACTGACAAAAGAACAGGTTGAATCTAATATGAAAACATATGTAGATCAAGCATCTCACATATTAGATATTTTTAATAAGGAAAATCCAGTAAAAATTGTATATAACGGGAAGTGGTTAGAACCACTTACATTTGGAGATATAATAGAATTAGCATCTCTTTTTACAGTACAACAAATGTTAAAAAGGAGTATGTTCCAAAAAAGATTAGAAGAGGATAAACCAATATACCTAAACGAATTCCTTTATCCGTTAATGCAGGGATATGATTCTGTAATGATGGATATAGATGTAGAAGTAGGGGGAAACGATCAGCTCTTCAATATGTTAGCCGGTAGAGATTTAATACTAAACAAATTACATAAAGAAAAGATAGTATTAGCAGGTAAATTACTTTCAACAGAAGATGGAACAAAAATGGGTAAATCAGAAGGAAATATGATTACTCTAAACGACAGTGCCAATGATATATATGGCAAAGTAATGGCCTTTACTGATAATCAAATAGTGATTGGTTTTGAAATACTTACGAGCTATGAAATGGAACAAGTAAAAGAGATATCAGATAGGTTAACCAATGGAGAAAACCCTATTATCCTAAAAAAACTTCTAGCATATGAAGTTACAAAAGATATTAAGAGCGAAGAAGAGGCACAGAAGGCACAACAATACTTTGAAAATGCCTTCCAAAGAAAAGGGTCAAGTGAAAGAGGTATATATACAGAGGGGAAAGATTATGATTTCCCTATAAAAGAAATTAACAAAGAAAATATAAATATAGTTGACTTAATAGTTGAGTGTGGAATTACAGATAGTAAGACACATGCAAGAAGGTTAGTAGAACAAGGGGCAGTTAAAATAGATGAAAACAAAATTTCTGACTGGAATCAAAACATATCTTTTAATATAGAAGATAAGCACATTCTTAAATGTGGAAGATATGTATATCAAATGATTTACATACCAAAACCATAGGGATATAAACTAATTATGTTTAATCCCTTAAGGGGATTTTTCTTTTATGAATACAGAACAACTTAAAAAGAACCTAATAGAATCCAGTCCTAAATCATTTATATCTTTGATTAGTAAAGCCATTGACCTAGCTGAAAGATATCATTCGAATCAAAACAGGCTATCAGGTGAACCATATGTCAACCATCCACTAAGGACTGCAATTACACTTGCACAGATGGGACTGGAAACTAACACTATTATCGCCGGTTTACTACATAACAGTATTACGAACGCACCCTGGTTGAAAGAGCAAATAGAGAAAGATATATCTGAAAATTTTGATACTGATATTCTCTCCCTTATAAACTCTTGTAACAATATAAATAAAGCTACAGCAAGTTCTGATACTGAATATGAAATAATTACAAAATTCATACTCAATAGTTCTAAAGACTTAAGACCCGTATTAATAAAATTGGCAGATACCTTAGATAATGTAAGAACAATAGAGTATATGCCAGCTGAAAGATTAGGATCTAAGATACAAAAAGTCTTTAACATATATGGGCCATTAGCAGAGTATTTGAATCTTGATCAAATAAAGAAAGAATTAGAAGAAAGAGCATTACAAATATATAGACCAGAAGAGTATACCCAAATAAAAGAGAAACTTGAATTAAATAATTTTACAGAAGAAGTTAAGTACAAATACGTTGAATACTTAAAAGGAATACTTACAGATATATCACCAGCACCTACTGTATACGGAAGAGTAAAAAGTATTCACAGTATATACAACAAACAAAAGAAACAGCTAAAAGAAGGAGGAAGAATAGAGATATCTAACCTAAGAGACTTACTTGCATTTAGAGTAATAACAGATAGTACAGATAACTGTTTTAAAGTATTAGAAAAAATAATGGATAGTGGAGAAATATTAACAGAGGAGTTTGACGACTATATCACACACCCAAAACCAAACGGATATAAAGCCTTACAAGGACCTGTTGTATTACCATCTGTTACAAATAATATAATTGAACTCCAAATAATCACTCATGATATGTATTACTACAACACATATGGACCAGCATCACATATTGCATACAAGGAAAGTAAAAGTAGATATGCAAAACCAACAGACAAATATAATTGGGTTGAACAAGTTCACAATGAAATTGATAGCCATATAGCAAGAAGAGAACAGGAACAATCCATACCTATAAGAGTAGACATATTCCCGTCCAATATATATGCATTCACACCAAAAGGGAAAATAATACAATTAGATATCAATGATACTGTAGTAGACTTTGCATTTAGGGTACACACTGATATTGGCAATAGTATGGTGTCTGCTAAAGTAAATTCTAAAGCAGTTAAGCTTGATTACAAAGTACAAACAGGAGATATAGTAGAAATAAAAACTCAAATGGGAAAAACTTCTGTAAAACAAGATTGGTTAATACATGCTAATTCAACTACAACCCAAGCAAAAATACAAAGAGCTTGGAAAAAATAACAAATATTAGTAAAATCAACAAATGAGCAAAAAGACAAAACTATTTCAAAAAATATTTAGTATATTCATAGCAGTATTAATGCTTGGAAGCCTTGCTATTCCAATAGTACTTGCAATACTAGATGTAAAATAAATATGGATTCAATATCCCTTGATAGCTCAATCATAGAACTGAAAGGTATAGGGTTGGCTCAAGCAAAGAAATTTGAAGACTTAAATATCACTACAGTAAAAGATTTACTTTTTCATATCCCATTTAGATATAGAGATACATCAGATATCTTAAATATTGAAGATTTCAAATATCTTCAGGAGGGAACTTTCTTAGCACAAATTGTTGAAGTCAAGAACATATATACAAGAGGAGGAAAGGTATTAACAAAAGTAAAATTAATAGATCAGTATAACTCTACACTTGATATCTCATTCTTCAATCAAAGCTATCTTACAAAGACATTTAAACATGGAGAGTGGTATATCTTTGATGGAAAAATGTCCGAGAAAGGTAAAAGTAAAAACATATATAACCCTAAATATGAGAAATATACAGGTGATCTTTCCTTACAAAGACATTTAGGAAAAATACTCGGTATATATCACGAAACAGAAGGACTTTCATCAAGATATATTAGAAATACCATATTAAATATTGAGAAAGGAATTCCCCATTTAGTGCAAGATCCACTTCCAAAGGAAATACTAAACGATTACTCACTTCTTCAATTAAACAAAAGTATTAAAGAAATACACTTTCCATCATCACAAGACAGTATAGTTAAAGCAAGAGAAAGACTCTCTTTTGATGAAATGCTAAGAATCTCTGTACAAATAGAAAAAGATAGGAAAAGAAGAAGTAAATTAAGAACAGAAAAAATAATTGAAGACGAGCAATTAACAAAAGAATTTCTTAAATCATTACCTTTTACACTTACAAAAGACCAATTAAAAAGCATAAATGAAATACTAAAAGATATATCTAAATCACTACCAATGCATAGACTACTTAATGGAGATGTAGGAAGTGGAAAAACAATAGTAGCAGCAACAGCTATATTACAATGCATAAGGAATAATTACTCTGCAGTAATACTTGCACCCACAACAGTACTTGCACAACAGCACTATGAAACTTTTAAGAAAATACTTAAACCATTTGATATAGATATTGAGCTATGGATATCAACAAAGAAAACTAAAAGTACATCACCAAACAAATTAATAGTTGGAACACATGCAATACTTTTTAAAAGTGATATACCAGAGAATCTTAACTTGGTAATTGTAGATGAACAACATAGGTTTGGAGTAGAGCAAAGAGAGCAGCTACTAAAAGGAGACAAGAAAACTCCTCACTATTTAACAATGACTGCAACACCAATACCTAGAAGTTTAACAGAAATAATATTTGGAAATGTTGAAGTCTCAATAATAAAAGAGAAACCAAAAATGCAAAAGGAGATTATTACTAAGTATGTACCATATGTTAAAAGAATAGATTGTTTTGAATGGGTTGAAAAGAAAGTAAAAGAAAGTAATTTCCAAGAACAAGTCTTTATTGTTTACCCCCTTATTGAAGAATCTGCAAACTTTGATGCTAAAGCAGTATTAACAGAGTATCAAAATTTAAAAAATATCTACTTTAAAGATATTAAAACTGAATTACTACATGGAAGATTAAAAGAGAAAGAAAAAAGTGAAATATTAGAAAAATTCAGAAACAAAGAATTTAATATATTAGTAACAACATCTGTAATTGAAGTAGGGATAGATATACCAGACGCAACAGTAATGATAATAGAAGATGCACATAGATTTGGATTAGCACAATTACATCAATTAAGAGGAAGAGTAGGTAGAGGAGAGAAAGAATCCTACTGTTTTGTAGTTGCAGGAAAAAATGAAGAGAGTACTGAAGAAGTGAAAGAAAGATTAAAATACTTCGCATCTCATCCCTCTGGTTTTGATGTGGCAGAGTATGATTTAGAAAGAAGAGGACCAGGAGAAGTATATGGAATAAAACAATCTGGTATACCTCAATTTAAGATAGCTTCTCTTTCAGATATAAAGTTATTCAAAAAAACAAAGGCTGTTGCTAAACAGTTAATAAATATGGATAATATTGACCTTGAATATACATTAGAAAACATATTTAAATAATGAAAATACATATAGTTCTAGATAACATTAGATCAGCTTTCAATGTAGGAAGTATATTTAGATCAGCAGATGGAGCAGGAAGTGTTAAAAAGATATATCTTTGTGGTATGACTACAGAGATAAATAATCCTAAACTAGATAAAACAGCTCTTGGGGCTACAGAAATGATTCCTTCCGAACACTATGATTCCACACAAGAAGCAATTGATGAACTTAAAGAAATGGGTATTCCAATATATTCAGTAGAATTAACAGAAGATGCAAAAAACTTTCAATCTATTAAATACCCAACTGAGCTTGCATTAATATTTGGTCATGAAAAAAGAGGTGTAGATCAAGAAATACTTAAGAGAGTAGATGAGAAAATATATATTCCCATGAGAGGAAAAAAGGAATCTTTAAATGTTGCTAATTGTGCCTCAATAATACTGTATGAGATAACGAGAGAGACTTAGTTTCTATCTGCTTTTCTGATATCATATTTATCAATGAAGATTAAAAAGCCCAAAATCTCTAAAAGATCCATAATTATAGCTGCAATACTCATTTTACTTTTAGGTATACCTACTGCATATCTTCTTTCCATTAGAAATCAAGAAGAGAGTGGTGCATGGTATAACTCAAGTTGGCTATACAGAAGATCCATATCTGTTGCAAACCCAGGTAGTACACTAACAAACGAAGATGTATTAATTGAAGTTGATACTGCAACTTTGGTAACAGCTTCTAAATTACAAGCTGATTGTGATGATCTAAGATTTATTGATAGTGATGATTCTACTCCATTAGCATACTGGGTTGAGGGTGGATGTAATACCTCTACTACACATATATGGGTTCAAATTCCAACCTTAAATAGTGGTGGAGAAACGATATACATGTACTATGGTAATACTTCCGCTACTAACTCAGAACAAACATGGACTGGTAAATTCTATCTAATGAAAAACTCTGCTTGTGACAGTGGATGGACAACGGAATCGAATAGTGGGGGAGACTTCTACCAGAAATTCCCAAAGCCATCCTCCTCATATGGTACAACTGGAGGCTCTACAACACATAACCACGGTAACTATAATTTAACAACATCTGTTGTGTCATCAGGTGCGAATACAAATACAAGTGGAACAAATAATATAAGTATTGGGCATAGTCATAATTTTACTCTAGTTACAGAGGATAATACTTCTGTATTGCCTCCATATTTGGATATGATTTTCTGTTCAAATAATGATCTTGTACTAAAACAGTATACAATTGCAGAATTTACATCCACAGTATCAGCTAGCTTTACAAGATTTTCAGCCCTAGATACACTTCTCCCAAGGGGAAATTCAACATACGGAGGAACTAGTACTGCTACAACACACACACATAATACCACTACTGTTACATCTGGAGTCCCAAGCGCAACTGGTACAAATGCAACAGGCGCAGTAAATATTCCCTCAAGTACCCATACCCATAATGCTGCAGCTAGTGCAACCACTGCTGGAAGTCAAGTTCCCCCAACTTTGACAACAATCTTTGGTCAAGCAAATAATGATTTAATGGCACCTACTGGAACAATTGTAATGTCTAATGCAACACCTCCTCTAGGTTGGACAAGATTTTCGTCTCTAGATGGTTACTATCCTACTGGAGGAAGTACATATGGTAATGCCGGAGGAGTTTCTTCACATACCCATAATCTTCCTGCCCTTTCATTTACAGCAACTTCAGACTATGTTCTTGGGGGAACTGCGAACCCAAAACTTTCTCTACCAAGTGCAACACATACACACTCTACTTCCCAAAGTGCAACAACTTCTGTTAATAATGAACCTCCATATATATCTACTCTTTTCATTCAAAAGAAAACCTCTCAAACTGTTACTGTAAACAATGAGGAAGTGGATAATCAAGCTCCAAACCAACCATCAGATCTATACACAGAAGGAGCTCCAAACCCAACAGGGGTAATTGATCTAACTCCAGAATTTAGTGCTGTATTTTCTGATCCAGATACCGCTAATACTGGTACATACTATGAAATAGAGGTCAATACTAACAATACATTTACAGGAACTGTAATGTGGGATACAACACAAACAGCCACAGGCCCAATTACAAATGGAGCAAGATCATCTGATTTTTCATATGCGGGTACTGCTTTAACAGAAAATGGAGTAACATACTATTGGAGAATACGATTTTGGGATAACAATGGGGCAGTAAGTAACTGGTCTACAACTGCAAATTTCACTATGAACACTTCTAATGTAGCACCTGATGCTCCATCTGTACCTTATGCCGAAGGAGTTACAAATCCTGCAACGGTTACTGATTTAACTCCAGAATTTAGTGCTGTATTTACTGACAGCAATGCACCAGATACTGGTGCATACTATGAAATAGAGGTCAATACTAACAATACATTTACAGGAACTGTAATGTGGGATACAACACAAACAGCTACAGGCCCAATTACAAATGGAGCAAGATCATCTGATTTCTCATATGCAGGTACTGCACTTACAAGAGATGGTACTACATATTACTGGAGAATCAAGTTCTGGGATAACAATGGGGCAGTAAGTAACTGGTCTGCAACACAACAATTCACAATGGATACCAATGTTGCCCCTAACGCCCCAACTTCACCTCTTGCTGAAACAGCTACAAACCCTGTTAAAGTAAGTGATATTACACCAGAATTTAGTGCAATATTCACCGACAACAATGCGACAGATACTGGTACTTACTATGAAATTGAAGTTAATACTAACAATACCTTCACTGGTACCGTTATGTGGGATACTGGACAAACTGCTACTGGACCAATTACTAATAATACAAGATCCTCCGACTATATATATGCTGGTACAGCTTTAACACTTGATGGAGTTACATATTACTGGAGAATTAGATTCTGGGATGACTCTACAACTGTAAGTGATTGGTCTACAACTCAACAATTTACCATGACAGGAATACCAAACAATCCAACATCACTTCTAACAGAAGGTGCTACTAATCCAACAGGAGTAACAGATACAACCCCTGAGTTTAGTGCAATATATTCTGACCCTAATGCAGATAACGGTACCTCCTATGAAATTGAAGTTAATACTAACAACACCTTTTCAGGTACAGTAATGTGGGACAGTGGACAAGTAGCAACAGGCCCAATTACTAGTGGAAATAGATCTACAGATATTTCATACGCTGGAACAACATTAACTAAAAACAGTACTACATATTACTGGAGAATTAGGTTCTGGGATATAGATGGAGTAAGTGGATGGTCTTCAACTGCTCAATTTACAATGGGAACAAATACTATTCCTAATGCTCCATCAACTCCATATGCTGAGGGTGCTACTAATCCAATTAAGGTTGGTGATATTACACCAGAGTTTAGTGCTGTATTCTCTGATACTGATGCTGGAGATACTGGTGCATACTATGAAATTGAAGTTAATACAAACAATACCTTCACTGGAACTGTAATGTGGGATACTGGACAAACTGCTACAAGTATTGCAAATGGGGTCAGATCCCCCGACTATATATATGCTGGTACAGCTTTAACACTCGATGGAGTTACATATTACTGGAGAATTAGATTCTGGGATATTGATGGCGGTGTAAGTAGCTGGTCTACAACTCAACAATTTACCATGACAGGAATACCAAACAATCCAACATCACTTCTAACAGAAGGTGCTACTAATCCAACAGGAGTAACAGATATAACCCCTGAGTTTAGTGCAATATATTCTGACCCTAATGCAGATAACGGTACCTCCTATGAAATAGAGGTCAATACTCACAATACATTTACAGGAACTGTAATGTGGGATACTGCGCAAACTGCCACTGGACCAATAACAAATAACACTCGATCATCTGATTTTTCATATGCAGGTACTGCACTTACAAGGGATGGTACTACATATTACTGGAGAATTAGGTTCTGGGATATAGATGGAGTAAGTGGATGGTCTTCAACTGCTCAATTTACAATGGCAACAAATACAGCTCCTAATGCACCTTCTTCTCCTCTTATAGAAACCGTAACAAATCCAGATAATGTGGTTGATATAACTCCAGAATTTAGTGCTATCTTCTCTGACTCAAATGCAATAGATGTTGCACCTTACTATGAAATAGAGGTTAATACAAATGATACTTTTACAGGTACAGTAATGTGGGATTCAAACAAAACTAGTATAACCCCAATCACAAACGGAGCAAGATCCTCTGATATACCTTATGCAGGAACCGCACTAACCTTCAATGGGACAATATATTACTGGAGAATTAGGTTCTGGGATGATACAGATGCGGTAAGTAACTGGTCAACAACTGCACAGTTTAAAATGTCAGGAGCACCAAATGCTCCAACCTCTCTACTAACAGAAGGAGAAGCTATACCTACTTGGGTAACCGACTATACTCCAGAATTTAGTGCAATATATTCTGATACGAATACTGGAGATACAGCTGTGTACTATGAAGTAGATGTAAACACAAATAATACCTTCACAGGAACTGTAATGTGGGCTTCTGCAAAAACTGCAATAGCGGCAATAGCGAATGGGGCAAGATCTACAGATATTACATATGCTGGAAGTACCCTAACTAAAAATGGAGCAACATATTACTGGAGAATTAGATTCTGGGATGCCGCTGATAATGTAAGTGATTGGTCATCTACATCACAATTCACAATGGCTGATAATTTGGCACCAAATGCCCCAACATTAATGTATACAGAAGGAGTAAATAATCCATCAGGAGTAACAGACTTAACACCAGAGTTTAGTGCAGTATTCTCAGATACGGATGTCGACGATATTGGAGCATATTACTCTATTGATGTTAACACAGCATCTGATTTTACTGGAACAATACTGTGGTCTTCGGGAACAACAGCACTTTCACCAACAGTAGCCAATGGAGCAAGATCAACAGACATATCATATGCAGGAAGTGCATTAACAAGGAATGGAACAACATATTACTGGAGAATTAAGTTTGGAGATGGAAGTGGTGCAATGAGTCCTTGGTCAGCAACAAGACAGTTTACAATGGCAACTAATGACACACCTAATGCACCTTCTGCTCTATACACAGAAGGAACTACCGATCCAATAAAGGTATTAGATCTAACACCAGAGTTTAGTGCCATTTTCTCAGATCCAAATGGCTCTGATACAGGAGTATATTACGAAATACATGTAAATACCGCTCCAGATTTCTCTGGAACAGTAATGTGGGCATCTACACAAACAGCAATATCCGCAATCATAAATGGGGCGAGATCAACAGATATATCATATGCAGGAAGTGTATTAACTAACAACGGAGCACTTTACTATTGGAGAATACGTTTCTGGGACGATGGAGGAGGAGTAAGTAGTTGGTCTACAACTGCTCAATTTAGAATGCCTGGTGCACCAAATGCTCCTACAAACCAAACAGTTGATGGAATATCAAACCCTGTTGAAATACTATCAACAACTCCAACATTTGCAGCTACTCACACTGACAACAACGGAGATAGTGCAACACATTATGAAGTAGAAGTTAACAGTAATTCTCTTTTTACAGGAACTGTAATGTGGGATACTGGTCAACAAATAATGACATCAACACCAAATAATCAAACAATACCAGGAATCGTATATGCAGGGACAGCACTAACAGGAACCTCAAGTACTATCTACTACTGGAGAGTTAGACTTTGGGATTCTGACGGAAATGTAGGTACTTGGTCAACCATAGGAAGCTTTGTAGATTACATTGAAACAAATGAATGGGTAAGAATGGAAGGATTAAAACTGGAAGGATTGTCAATAAACTAGTAGAATACATCCCATGAGTTTAAAATTCGATTCATCTAAAAAATTAAGAAAAGAAAAAACCAAGCATAAAGTAGAAAGCTGGGAAGACTACGAGCAAAGAGAACAAGTCTTTCTTAAAGAAAGATTAGCAAGTAAAGAACCTACAATATCTGCCGTTGTAAGAGTAACAGGTGGAAAAGCAAAAAACTTTCAAATAGAGATACCCAGAAATACTAGACCACTAACAGATAGAATGAAAGTTAGAATCTTTGACTTACTTAGAGAAGACATTGCAAAGAAATCAATACTTGATCTATATGCAGGAGCAGGATCATTTGGATTAGAAGCACTCTCTAGAGGAGCAAAAGAAGTAACCTTTGTAGATGCCTCTAAACAAGCTGATTTAATAATAAAGAAGAATATTGCTCATACAGGATATTTACCAGAAGCAGAAGTTATTAAATCAAAAGTAGAAGAATTCTTACAAAAAAATATAACAGAAGATAAGACATATGACATTATCTTCATGGATCCCCCATACAAGCTATACAACACTAAAAGAGTGTTTAAAATGCAAGAAACAATTAATCAAGCATCTCTTTTACTTCCAGGGGTTAAAACTCCTAAAAAGAGAGTATTTAAAGGATGTTTAATTATTAAACATCCAAGAAGATATCCAATAGATACTCTTGTTTTAGAACATATTACAAGAATTGAAACATATGAATTTGGATTAAACTCAATATCTTTCTTCATAGTAAAGCAATAGATTGCATATTTAATAGAAAAGCTTTAAAATACTACCAATGTACAAAGTATTTGGCATTAATAAAACAAAACTAACAAAAGTTGTTTACACAACATGTTTTTAATGTTGAAATTTTCTTTCACAGAATTTTCCCTATATATTTTTTAATTATGTATTGCTATGAATAAACAACAAGAAAGTAATTTAGAAAAAATGAGACATTCAGCATCGCATGTCTTAGCATCTGCTGTACTCAAGCTATATCCTGATACTAAATTAGGTATTGGGCCAGCAATCGATAATGGCTTTTACTATGATTTTGAATTCACAGAACCAATAGAGGAAACTGATTTAAAGCAAATAGAGGAAGAGATGAGAAAGATAATAAAAAGGAAATTACCAATGACTCAAACCTTTATGAAAAGAAAAGAAGCTATAAAATATCTTAAACAAATTGGACAAGACTATAAATTAGAATTACTTGAGGATATTCCAGATGAAGAATTAAGCTTCTATGTGACAGGTGACAATGAATTTGTAGACCTATGTAGAGGACCACACGTAAATGATACTGGGGATATCGGTCCAATCAAACTTATCAAAACTGCAGGAGCATATTGGAGGGGAGATGAAACAAAGAAAATGTTAACTAGGATATATGGAACTGCATTTGAAACAAAGGAAGAACTTAAAGATCATCTTCAGAAATTAGACGACGCAGAAAGATTTAATCATAGAAAGCTTGGTAAACAATTAAAGCTTTTTGCCATTATCCAAGAGATAGGACAGGGATTACCAGTATGGCTACCAAGAGGATATACCATTAGAAGAATACTAGAGAACTACATGTTAGATTTGGAAAGGAAACATGGATATCAACATATATTAACTCCAAATATATATAAAGGAGAGTTATTCGCTAAATCAGGTCACCTCGACTTCTATAAAGACGCTATGTATCCTCCAATAAAAATAGATGATGAAGATTACTACCTTAAACCAATGAATTGTCCAGGAGGAATGATGGTATATAAATTAGAGTCAAGAAGCTATAGGGATCTTCCACTAAAATTAGGAGAACTTGGTACGGTATATAGATTTGAGAAATCAGGTGAGTTACAAGGATTACAAAGAGTAAGAGGTTTTACTCAAAATGATGCACATCTTTTCTGTACACCAGAACAATTAGAAGATGTCATTATTGAAACTATGGATTTAATGGATATCTTTTACAAAGATGTGGGTTTTACTAAATACAAATTTAGACTCTCACTTTCTGATAGAGAAAGAAATCCAAACAAGTATGCAGGAGATATTGCAAAATGGGAATTAGCAGAAGATACCCTTAGAAAGATATTAGTAGATAGAGGTGTAGAGTTTGAAGAAATGCCAGGAGATGCTGCCTTCTATGGACCAAAAATTGATGTACAAGCAGTAAACATCTTTGGTAAAGAAGACTCAGTATCTACCATCCAATTAGATTTCAATTTCCCAGAAAAATTCGATATAACATATATAGACTCTAAGGGAAAAGAGAAACAACCATTCGTAATACACAGAGCATTAATAGGATCATTTGAAAGATTCTTTGCATTCTTAATAGAGCATCATGGTGGTGATTTCCCCCTATGGTTAGCTCCTGATCAAGTAGAGATAATTACAATATCAGAAAAGCATATGGACTATGCAAAAAACATATTAACTTCTTTTGAGAATAGTAATATCAGAGCAAGTATAGATGATAGAAGTAAGAGTATGCAATCGAAGATTAGAGATGCAGAAAAACTTAAAATTCCATATCTAGTAATCATTGGAGATAAAGAAATAGAAACAGATACTGTATCTGTAAGATCAAGATTACATAAAGAGATTGGATTGATGAAAAAGCAGGAATTTATCGATTTCCTTGAGAAAGAGATACGTTCTAAAGGTAAAAATTAATTTAAATATTTTTTAAATAATAAATGGAGTTTAATAACCAACAAAGAGAGAAGAAAGATTATGGTACAAGAATAAACCAATGGATAAGAGAGCCAGAAGTACTAGTAATAGATGAAAAGGGAGAGAATTTAGGTGCAATGAGCACAGAAAAGGCGATAACGTTAGCAAAGGAAGCTGGTTTAGACTTAGTAGAGGTTGGTCCTACTGTAAAACCTCCTGTTTGTAGAATAATGGATTTCTCTAAATACCTATATGAACAGAAAAAGAAATTAAGAAAAAACAAAGCTTCTAAAGCAAAAGATCTTAAAGAATTTAGATTCAGCCCAGTAATTGATACAGGAGATTTTAATACAAGGGTAAGAAGAGCTATAGAGTTTTTAGAAAAAGGTCATCCTGTGAAGATAACTGCAACTAAAAAGGGAAGACAACCATATGATAAAATGAAGGCAGTATTTGATCAAATATTGACTAATTTTACTGAATATAGTAGTATCGAACCCGAGCCAAAAAGCGAAGGAAATCGAATATCAATCACATTTAAGAAAAATGGCACGACAAAAAACAAACAAAACAGCAGTCAAGAGAATAAAGCTATCCAACCCGAAGGGGAACAGGAAGGCCAAAATGATGTACAAACAGAGTCATCAGGGTCATCTCAAGACGAAAAGATCAACTAGATCTAAAAGAAGACAGAGTGATGATGCAATAGCATCTACTGCTATTCAAAAAAACATTAAAAGAATTGTTGTAAATTTAAAGTAACTAACAATGAGAGTCAAAGGTGGTACAGTAAGAAAAAGAAGACATAACAAGGTAATTGCAACTACAAAAGGTTACCGAATGACCAAGAGTAAGCTATATAAAGTAGCACATGAAGCTATGATGCATGCTGGTCAATATGCATATAATGATAGACAGAAAAGACAAGGACAAATAAGAAGGGTATGGATACAAAAGATAAATGCAGCATGTAAAAACAACGGAATACAATATAAGACATTAATCAGCGGACTTAAAACAAAAAACATAGAATTAAATAGGAAGGTTCTCGCAGATATGGCAGTAAATAATCCAGAAGTATTTTCATTTGTAGTAAAATCTCTTTAGAGTCCAAATTTTGATATTTAAAGGACTCGAAAGAGTCCTTCTTTTTTACCCTTTATTTACTCTCTAAAATAAAATATTGTATACTTCAACATAAAATCATACACTTGGAATATGTTAAAAGATTTTAGTCAAATACTAAAAGAAATAGATGATGACATACATACACTTTCTCAAGTAGAACTTAAGCAGAAATATCTTTCTAAAAGTGGTGTAATATCCAAAATGTTTAAAGAATTAAAAGAAGTACCTGATAAAGAAAAATCTGAATACGGTTTGAAGATTAATCAAATAAAAACATTAATAGAAGATAATATTAAGAACAGAGTAGAGGAGAAGCTAGAGGATAAACCACTCTTCAAAATTGATCCAACTGCACCATTTGATATAAACAGTAAAAAGGATAAAAAACCACATATACTGGACCTTAGAGGTTCATCTCATCCATTAATGCAAGAACTAGAAAAGATATTGGATATATTCCAAAGAATGGGTTTTAACATATTAGAAAGTAGACAATTAGATGATGATTTTCATATGTTTGAGAGTTTAAATTTTCCTAAAGGACACCCCGCTAGGGATATGTATGATACATTTTGGACAGATGATAACTTTGTACTACCAGCACACACATCAACAATGCAAAATAGGGCACTAAGAAAATTTGGACCACCTCCAATACGAGTAGTATTACCTGGGAGATGTTTCAGAAACGAAGCGACTGATGCAAGCCATGAACATACTTTTTATCAAATAGAGGGTATATATGTAGATAAAGATATCTCCTTTGCAAATATGTTAGCCACTATTAAATCCTACTTAGAAGAGTATTTAGAGAAAGAATTGGAAATTAGAGTTCAACCAGCATACTTTCCATTTACCGAACCAGATGCTGAATTTGTAATTAGTTGTCCATTCTGTAACAAATCCGGCTGTAGTACATGTCATTACTCTGGGTGGATAGAATTAATGGGGTGTGGAATGATACATCCTAATGTCCTCAATTCGGGAGGAATAGATTCACAAATATACTCTGGTTTTGCATGGGGTGTAGGTTTAGATAGGTTAACTGCAATTAAAAGAGGAATAACAGATATAAGGAAACTTAGAGATGGAGATATTAATTTCTTGAGACAATTCTAATATGAAATTACCCATTAATAGTCTAAAAGAATATACAAAAGCTAAACTAAATATAGAGAATATATTACATATTCTTTCAAGTAAAATAGGAGAAGTAGAAGGAGTCACAAATCTTTCAGAGATGTATGATGGTATATATGTTGCGAAGATATTAAGTAAAAAAGATCATCCTAATGCTGATAAGTTGGCAATATATAAAGTAGCAGTTGGTAAAGAAGAGATTCAAGTTGTTGCAGGGGATAAAACTCTTAAAGAGGGAGATAGGGTTGCATATATTAAACCTGGATATATCGTTCCATCTACATATAAAACATCGGACGAATTTAAGATAAAGGCTGTAAGTATGAGAGGTGTTCTCTCAAAGGGAATGCTCTGTTCCGAAAAAGAATTAAACATTGGACAGAATCATACCAACGTATTAGTTCTTCCAAGTGATGCACCAGTAGGGAAACCATTTTCTAAATATTACCAATTAGATGATACAGTCATTGATATTGAGAACAAGGCATTAACAAATAGGGGAGATCTTTTTGGAATAATAGGGCTTGCAAGAGAAATAGCTGGAGCACAAAATATTCCTTTCGAAAGTCCACAGTGGTACAAAGAGAATAGGTCTGATATTAAACCTGAAGGAAATATCCTACCAATTGAAATTAACAATGAATCACAAACTCTTTGTCCAAGGTATATGATTGCTGTTTTAGATAATGTACAAGTTAAGGAATCACCAGTATGGTTAAAATCAATATTAATAAGATCTGGTATTAAACCAATTAATAATATAGTAGATATTACTAATTACCTCTCTGTACTCACTGCACAGCCTCTACACGCCTTTGACTATGACAAACTAGTAAGTAATGATCCTAATGGTAAATCAAAGGCTCAGATAACCGTAAGACTCGCTAGAGATGGTGAAAGAATACATACACTAGATAACAAGATTGTAGAATTAAATAGTAATCATCTAGTTATAGCAGATAGTACAAATCCAATAGCAATTGCTGGTGTAATGGGAGGAATGGATACTGAAGTTGATGAAAATACTAAAAGGATAATAATTGAAAGTGCTAGTTTTAATAGATTTAGTATTAGAAAAACCTCTATGGACTTAGGTATATTTACAGAGGCTGTAACAAGATATACAAGAGGACAACACCCACAGTTATGCTTGCCTATATTACTTAAAGCAATATCTCTAGCTCAAGAGCTATCGAATGGAGTACTTGCAAGTAATATTGTAGATTCATACCCAGAACCATCACTTACAAAGGGTATCTCATTAAGTATTCCTAGATTGAATATTCTTTTAGGAACAGATATATCAAAAGAAGATGTAATATCCATTCTAAAGAATATTGAATACACAATATCTGAAGAGAAAGTAAAAGGAGATTACATAACTGTAGTACCTCCTGTATTTAGAACAGATATATTAATCCCAGAAGATATATATGAAGATATTGGAAGAATATATGGATATGAAAATATACATCCTACACTTCCACTTAGAGATATTACTCCTCCGAAGAAGAATAGAGAAATAGAGCTTAAGAAAAAGATACGAAGCATACTTAGTAACTCTGGATGCAATGAAGTAGATACATACAATTTCACAAGTATAAATGCTATTAGGAAAAGTAATCAAGATCCAAATGTAGCATATCACATTAAAAATGCCCTATCTCCAGAATTAGAATTAATGAGAACATCTCTTTTACCTTCCCTGTTTGATAAAGCACAGAGTAATTTAAATAGAAATATTCAAACTCTTTGTATGTATGAATTTAATATTCCTCATATAAAGGGATATGTAGATAATTTTAATCTTCCAAAAGAGGATTGGCACTTATCATTACTCTTTAGTTCAAAAGAGGCATTAATAGATGGGAACCCATACTATGAAGTAAAAAGGTATTTTGAAAAGATAGTTAACACTCTTGGAATTAAACCCTTTGAATATGAATTAATATTTGATAGTTCTGAGGTTGATTTACCAATTTGGGTAAAAAACATATTACCATTATTCTCAACTACAGGGGCTGCATTAATACAGTATTTTAAGAATGGGAATAAAATCATAATAGGTGTAATAGGGGATATAGATAGTGGGGTAAAGAACAACTTTAAACTCCCTCGATATACAGCAGGCTTTGAAATTAATCTAGAAGAATTAAAGAGATGTGATACATTAGATAACAGAAAGATTCATAATTCTAAATACCCACCTATTACTCAAGATCTATGTTTTACTGTAAATAGAGATTTTAAATACAAAGATTTAGAAACAATAATATTAGATCAAGTTAATGCCAGAAACAGGATAGCCACACTAGAATGTTTAGATATATATCAAAAGGATAGTGATGTTAAGAACATGACTGTAAGACTTTCTATTGAACACATGGAAAAGACCTTAACAGATTCTGAATATGAAAAGCTTAGAGAAAAGATATTTAAAAAGGTATTAGTACTTAAGAATTAATCCTTTATAGTTCTATAGCTTCTGGTAGAACTTCAAATGTAACAGAACTACTTCCACTCTTCCCTTTGTTATCCTTTAGAGTAACCGTTACTGTATGATTACCAACAGAAGTTGTGGTCAATGGGTATGATACTGAGAATTTGTTATCAACAACTGTTGCCCCTGGTATTGTATTACCATCTATCATTACTATAAATTCAGATACATTTTCTAAATATCTTACATCTCCATTAATTTGTAGCTTATCACTTTTTTTTAGCTTACTACCACTTGATGGAGAAGTTATCTCAATTATTGGAGAATTATCAGGACCCAAAGGTAATGGACACACCCCTGTCTCTGGGCGAACAAATATGTATGCTCCACCTGTACTCTCTGTCATATAATTTGCATAAGCATCCCTTTGAAGTGCATTCTCTATCTTAAAAGTCATAAGGGTTTTCACATCTACCAAATCATATTTCTGTGCTTGTGCTAAGTTACTAGGAATTAACCCATTTGATCTACACACAAAAATTTTTTCTCTATTATCAACCTGAGGTGCATGTCCCGCCATATACACTGTAGCTTCTTTCTCACATTCAACACCCTCTGCAGGGACACCTCCTGTATCTCTACAAACTGATGTAGAAAGAATACCAGATGGTCTAGTAAACAACTCAACCTTATACCTATCAGCTAACCTGTTTGTGATTGCATGAGCAATTGGAAGTGGTAGCGATACCCCCCATGCTCCCGGAGTAACTGTATTATCATTATTTCCTGCCCATACACCAACCACTAAGTTCTTGTGATACATAACTGTTGTTAAATCTTTTGGACCATCTGTAGTACCTGTTTTAAGACAAACATTTGAACCCTTTACTCTTGTATATGACCCACCAATCCTATCTCCGTGTCCTCCTAAATCACAAAGGATATAGTTAAGCAAATATATCTCCTTCTCATCTATTACAGCCTTACCCTGAGGTTCTGTATACTCTTCAAGGATATTCCCTTTAGAATCTTCTACTTTAAGTATTGATACAGTATCATTTTTAACACCTTCATTAGCAAATACTCCAAATGCAGCTGTATGTTCTATTAATTTCATCTCTCCAGCTCCAAGTGCTAGAGCCAATCCATAGTCTCCTTTATTTCGAAGTGTAGTAATACCTAATTTCTCAGTAGTTTGGAGGAACGAATCAATACCCACCAATTGCAAGGTATATGCAGAAGGTAAGTTTCTAGATCTCCCCAAATTCTTTCTTGCCGTTCCAACACCCTCGAAAACATTGTCCCAGTCCATCGGTTTGTAATTACCAAACGACATTCTAATATCAGGAGCCAAAGTCCATGGACCATATCCTTTTCCAAATGCTGTTAGATATACATATGGCTTAGCAGAAGAACCTACTTGTCTATTACTTGTTGTTACATTAACATTCCCATCTACCTTCGGATCATCAACATTCCAGTAATCTATAGAGCCAACCATAGCAAGCACTTGACCTGTATTAGGATCCATTACTATTACAGCTCCATTGTTTACTTTGTATGGTAATCCATTCTTAGCAATACCTTTTTTTAATTCGTCTTCTGCAATCTCTTGTATTGAGTAATCTAATGTTGTTGTCACTTTAAGTCCACCTCTCTCTACACGATCAACACCATATTTCTCTTCTAGAAGTTGTTTTATGTAGAAGACAAAGTGAGGAGCTTTAATATCTGTTCTAGTAGATTTATATACTAGTTCCTCTTTTTTAGCAGCCTCTATTTCCTCCTCTGTAACACCAGTTAAATCTTTGTGTTTTAACATCTGATCTAAAACAAATTCCTGTCTCGTTTTTGCTAGTTCAGGTTTTGTACCAAAAAGTGGAGAATAAGTACCAGGGCTTTGGATAAGACCTGATATTAATGCACTCTCAGCTAATGTAAGTTCACTTACATCTTTCCCAAAGTATGCATTTGCTGCAGCTTGGAAACCATAATTTACACCTCCAAGAGGTATTTCATTCATATACATCTGTAATATCTCATCCTTAGTAAAGGTCTGTTCAACTTGCATTGTAATGAGGATCTCTTTAATTTTTCTTGTATATGTTTGTTGATATATCTCATCTCCCAAAACATCATAAAGGATTGTATTTTTTACTAATTGCTGTGTAACTGTACTTGCACCTCTTACTATAGAACCACTTCTAAGATTTTGTATTGCAGACATTACTATTCCAGCATAATCTAATCCCTTATGTTGATAAAATTCTATATCCTCAGCTGCTAACAATGCCCATTTAGTATGTTCTGGTATTTCCTCTATTGGAACGAATTCTCTATTCTGATCACCATATACTGTATAAAGTAGGAGTCCTGTTTTATCAAATATCTGAGTACTTTGATCAGAAGTTCTTTCTACCAACTCATCTGGTGATGGAAGAGAATTTTGAAGACTTTTTAGATAGATACCTCCCGCTATTAAAGCAAGACAACCTAAGAAGAAACCAATACCAAAAATTAGGTATAAGATTTTTCTTAATTTTGTATTGTTAAATCTTTTACTAATGATACCACCATTCCTTTTATTACCCTTTACATAACTTCTTTTAACATTCTTACTGTTGTACTTCCTTAATCTACTAAAGCTGTTTAGTGAAGTAGGCATACTTCTTTTAAATCTTTTACTTTTTGATGACTTTGACATGGACATACTGTACTTCATTTAGAGGCATATTATATCTAATTGAACTCTCCTAAATATATATTATTTACTACTAATATTCAACCAGAGGTTGTTAGTGATATAATTGGAGCATGAAAAAAGAAAATCTATCAAAACTACCGTATAAAGGAACAGATGATATGTATCCAAAAGATGTTTTTGAAAAGAAATACATCTTTAAAATCTGGTCCAAGGTAGCAAAGAATTTTGGTTATGAGGAGTATGATGCTCCCTTAATTGAAGATGCAATCCTTTACAAAGTAAAATCTGGTGAAGAATTAGCAAATACACAACTATACAACTTTGTTGATAAAGGTGGTAGAGAAATTGCACTTAGACCTGAAATGACTCCATCATTAGCTAGAATGATTGCAGCACAAAGAAACAATCTCTTACTTCCAATTAGATGGTTTAATATTGGTAGATTCTATAGATATGAGAAACCCCAAAAAGGCAGAAGAAGAGAATTCTTTCAACTAAATATAGATCTTTTAGGTGTTTCAACAATTGATGCAGAAATAGAGATTATTCAGTATGTAATGAAAGTAATGGATGAGTTTAAAGCTCCTAAGAATACCTATGAATTAAGGATAAACAATAGGTATTTAATAGAATATCTTTTTGATGAGATATTAAAATTAGATACAGAATTAAGACCTAAGATTGCAAGAGCATTGGATAACTATCTTAAGATGGAAATAAATGATTTTAATGGATATCTTAAAGAGTTAGGATTAAATGATAATCAAATTAAAGATATCTTAGAATATATTAATTGGGAAATTGAAGATTTAAAAAAGATAGAAGATAGGAGTAGGGGAGCAAAAGAATTAATACAGCTATTTAATAAATTAAAAGAGCTATCAATTACTAATATTAAATTCGCTCCATATATTGTAAGAGGAATACAGTATTACACTGGTACTGTAGTTGAGATGTACGACATTGGAAGTAGTGAGAATAGTAGGGCACTTTTTGGTGGCGGAAGATATGATGACCTTTTAGAGATATTTGGAGAAGCTAAACTACCTGCATTTGGATTAGGATGGGGAGAAACTACAACTTTAGACTACTTAAAAACATACAACCTATTACCCTCATTTAAGAGTAATACAAAGGTATATGTTACCCTTATGAATGAATCTCTCCTTAAAGACATGAACTCACTCAGTACATACCTTCGTGAGAATGGAATTAATACTGAGATGCAATTAACAGCTACAAAATTAAAGAACCAACTTAAATATGCTAACAGCAAAGGTTTCCCTTGGGTAATAATAGTTGGAGAAGATGAATTAAGTAAGGGTGTAATACAATTAAAAGATATGAGTAATAGCGAATCTTTCTTAATTAAGAAGGAAGATGTCATACAAAAACTTTCTTAAGGTCCATATAATGCTGGCAGTAATATTTCATTAGGAATCAAATAGAGCAGGTTGAGTTACTAATTGAAAATAGCCACACGCTTTCTAAACTCCCTACATTACAGACTACCGATATTCAAGAAAATAAACAGATAGATGTTCTCTTTTTTAATGGTTTACATTTTATATCGTGTAAAAGAGAGTTGTATGTTAAGAATATTAAAATACGTTTAACACCGTTCGAGAATATTTTTGTTTCATACATGCTTGAGAATGATGGTGAATGTAATCTTATATCTTTTCATAATTTTCTTCTTAATTTAACAAATAGAAAAACAAAAAGAAGAAGTCTTGTCGTGTATATAGGAAGATTAAGAAAAAAGATTATATATGCAACTGGGTACAATATAATAAAGAGTAGATATAAATTTGGTTACTATATTGATTGTATCTAAACCTTTTTCTTCCATTCAGAAATCTTTGTTAACGCTTCCATAGGAGTAAGGTTATCTAAATCTAGGTTTTGAATATCCCTTTCTATCTCAGAATCCTTGGCCATAAAGAGAGGATATTGGTATGTACTTTTAATATTCTCTTCCTCTTTACTTTCTAATATTCCACTCTCTCTTACCTTATTTTCTTTTGAAAACATTTGTTCTTGTTCAAAACTTTCTAATATCTCATTAGCTCTCTTTATTAATTTCTCTGGTAATCCAGCCATCTTAGCAACATATATACCATAGCTTCTATCTGTACCTCCTTCTACAATTTTTCTTAAAAATATTACAGTACCTTCCTCTAGATCTTCTTCAACTAACACATTGTAGTTCTTTACCCTGTTAGGTATCTTTTCAGACAGTTTAAGTAGTTCATGATAATGGGTAGCAAATAGGGTTCTTGATTTTAAATCATTTACTAAAAATTCTGCTAACGCCCAAGCAATACTTACACCATCATATGTACTAGTTCCTCTTCCAACTTCATCTAATACAATTAGGCTGTACTTGGTAGCATTGTTAACTATATTTGCAGCTTCATCCATTTCAACCATAAAGGTACTTCTACCACGAGATAGGTCATCTGAAGCTCCAACTCTTGTAAATATCCTATCTACTAAAGATAGTTCCATACTCTTAGCTGGAACGAAACATCCTATTTGTGCAAGTAAAACAATAGTGGCTACTTGTCTAATATATGTTGATTTTCCAGACATGTTTGGACCAGTAAGAATAGCCATAGAGGATTGCTCAAAATCAAGATATGTATCATTTGAAATAAACTCCTCATTATTAATACTTTCAACAATTGGATGACGACCTCCAGTAATCTTTATTAATCCCTTCATATTTCCCATCTCATATATACTTGGTTTTACGTAATCTTTTTCTTGGGCTAAATATGCAAAACCTGAAAGTATATCTAATTTAGCTATGCTGTTTCCTAACTCTTGTAATTGATTAATATATGGTATTAATGATTCTCTAAATTCAACAAATAGCTTATACTCTAACTCGTCTAATCTTTCCTGTGCAGTTAAAATTACACTCTCTTTCTGTTTTAATTCCTCTGTAATATATCTCTCTCCATTTACTAATGTTTGTTTACGAATATATCTTTCAGGGACTTTATCTTTTTGAGCATTTGTAACCTCTATGTAATATCCAAATACTTTGTTAAACCCTATCTTAAGAGAATTAATATTAGTACTTCTCTTTTCACTTTCTTCAAATTCCTTTATCCAACTCTTACTATCTCCTGATAGCTCTCTCAACTCCTTTACCTCACTGTTGTAACTTCCTTTAATGATTCCACCCTCAGTAATTGATGGGGGGGGAGAATCTACAATACAGTTATCTATACTTTCTATTAATGTTGTTAGAAGGTTATCATATCCATCTAAAATTTTTAGAAGCTCTGGTATTTTAGTAAATACCTCCCTTAAACTTTTAATATTCTCAAGTGATATCTGCAATGCTTTAATATCCCTTCCATTTACTCTCCTTAATCCAATCTTCCCAACAATTCTTTCAATATCACTTACCTTAGAAAGTATTTCCATACATTGAGAAAGTTCCTCCCCATTATTAAAAAATATATCTACAATGTTTGTTCTTTCCTCTATTTGTTTCTTTTCTATTAATGGATTAAGAATCCAAGAGTAGAGTAATCTCTTTCCCATTGATGTTTTAGTCATATCAATAACTGAAAAGAGTGAACCTTTAATATCATTACTATATGCGCTACTTACTAATTCTAGATTTCTAATGGTTGCTCTATCAAGTACCATATTACCTGTTAAATTTTTCTTTTTAGGCTTTTGTATATGCAAAGGGTTCATTAGCTGAGTATCCCCTATATGTTTTAATATCATAGCTATGGAGCAGATAGCAGCTTCTTTGTTTTCTAAACCTAAAGATTCAACATCGTTAATGGAGAAGAACTCTTTTATTAACTCTGTACTGTATTCAACATTCTGTAATCCTTTTACAAGAAATTGTACAGGTAGAGTAGGGAACTTTATTTCTTTCTCATTTTCAAGTATTAAAACTTCAACTGGTTCAAATGAAGAAAGTACACTTTCAATATTCTTACTGTTGTATATTGTTTGAATCCA
>Ga0209728_1000268_pt1 | contig 47711 bp, 64 predicted proteins | sample RifGroD1_FD_183997 | JGI IMG/M metagenome (GOLD analysis project Ga0209728, IMG submission 183997) | Groundwater microbial communities from Rifle, Colorado, USA - Groundwater D1 (SPAdes) (version 2) | ecosystem: Environmental > Aquatic > Deep subsurface > Groundwater | place: Rifle, Colorado... | reverse complement strand
TCTCGCCAGCACCGCAGGGGAAAAGTTTCAGCGGAAGTACCTTTTCAGCTATCCTGGGCACGACAGCCATTCATCCCTGGCCTATAACTTGATTCATATGATGTTGGAGTCTCTTGGTAAGGCCTTCATCTATACTCCTTTGTATTTGAGCTGCTACGGTCTCGTTGGTGATCATCTGTGGGATACTCAACGTCTTAACAGCATCGATTGCCGATCGGGCGTTTCCTGTACGTTGGAACGGGATCTGCCCGGTGCCCTTATTGGTACCAAGGAACACCTTGGACCCGAGTGCTTTCCGTTGTCCTTTGAAGATCTCGGAGGTCACTGTGTACTGTCGAGCCTTCCTCACTGTCCGTCCGTTCTCATCCTTCTTGGATGTCGGTCGTTTTGTGGGCTTCATCTTGAAGTGAGTCGGCGTTAGCACTCGTCCAGAGAAGGTCAACTGCACATTGTCGACGAGTATACCAGATACTTTGACTGTGCCGATTGCCTGAGCTCCCGTCTTAGCTTTGCTGATCTCGGCCTTCTTGATCCCATAGGTCTCGCTTACTGCAGCGGCCACCCATGCTGGTGCCCTGCTTTTGAAGTCGCTCGTCGTTCTCCTGACAACGGTCTCGCTTTCTCTGTTTAGAGCTTTCAGGTTGTCAAGTAACTCGCTGTAGCCCCTGAGGTTTATGTTCATTGGCTTACATCCCCTCCTTCTGGGCATGAAAAAAGCCCAGGCTCTTCAGCTCGGGCTTTTCGTTCAAAAATACATCTTAATAAGAATAACAGATACTAAAGGTATCGTCGAGGTCATGAAAAGGTCATCATTCGGACATTTTTACCGGGTTTTTCCTCCTTGTCAAGCTATTTGATAAGGCAGCTGGTATCCCAAACAGGGCAACCGATATATCTCCAACCATTTGAGATCTCCACCTCCTGATGGTCTTAACCTCTGGATGGTTCCCATCTCCTTTGGTCATTTGTTCAGCCATCTGTTCAAATGACAATCTCTTGGAGCCTCCACTTCTTCGCTGCCCAGACACATCGCAATTGAAATAATATATCTCTATAATCCGGAAGCGATGGTCATCCCTGAATTGGTTGAGGATCCTGTCAATACTTTCAAGCTGGGCTTTTGTTCGGTTGTACGACTTATGGCGTTCCTTCTCCTTCTCATCCGCTTGATCCATATAGCTAGTATTCTGGGAGAAATGTGTGATACTTTTGCTTCTTTGCTTATTTATGCCCTCCATATACCCGCATTCATCAGCAACTATATCAAGAAGCTTAGGATAATTGTATAGAATTATTTCTGTCGCTTTGTAGTAGTCAAAAGTTCGCGCATCCTTTTCATCGTCTTTTTCTATGACAGCCCCGATACTTTTATGAACTGCCCGTTCGATAATTTTGTCAATCTCCAGCATCTGCGCTTGTGCCAAGCCCTTTGATTTATTCATATTGTTATTCCCCCCCTTCGTCGCCTGGTTCAAATAGTTCTTCTATTACTTCAAGGGGTAGCGCTTTCCCGTTCCGAATGCAGCGGATGTCCTTATCGCCCGTGGCCCGCACGTACCGCTTGACAATGATGTCAGTGAATTCCGGTGTCTTTTCCATAATGCAAGCCGTCTCTCTCGTGGAATCGCAAGCGATCATCCTTGTCGTACCCACTTCTAATAACAGCCTCTCGATTAAGCCGATCAGTATTTTAGGCTCATTGCCATCGAATAGGCGGTCCAGCTCTTCCGGGATGGTGCAGTCTCCACATATTACACGGTGTTTCCCGAGAATCCAAAGATCTCCGCTCTTGGTTACAGGTTTATATGGCTCCGGGGCGGTTTCTTGTTCCTTAGTTTGATCCTGTAACGCTTCAGCAAGAGCGTTCACGATGTCACTGTATTCCTCTTCAGAGTATCCAGACAACGTGAACGGGATCTCTCCAGTGTTGATGTCGGAGAATACCTCAGCGAGCATCTTAGCATCTGCATCGCTGAGTTCCGCAATCCTATTGTCAGCCACGAGGTCGGCCATTTCCTCGGCTTCACTGGCATAATTCTGATAGTCGACGGGTACCTCAAGCAGATCTTCCAACTGTGCAGCCATGAGCCGACCATGTCCTCGGACGATCAACCCACTGCGGTTACTTATAGTGATTGGTCCGCGCCATCCTTGGCCACGGATGATGGCCCCCAGGAGCTTCACCTGTTCAGGAGGGTGCTGGTTCGGGTTCTTCGGGTTCGGCTTGAGATCCGACGTCTTGACGATAGCGTCGTGGGAGCAAAACACAGGGATCTCATCAGCCCATGCTTTGGGGTCTGCATTTGTTCTGTAATCGCATGGTTCTGGGGACTCGTGCTTTAGTGTCGGTTTCTTTTTAGCCATCAATGCTCCGCCTTTCCATTCAATGTCCAATAAAAATCTAAGATTTCTATTAGGATCTAAGTATTCAACGACTTGAATCTCTCATAGTCTCCCTTTCCTCGATAAGTACACTGTCCGTAAAATCCGCATTGACCGCACTTTTTCATCACGAATTCAATAGGATTTAGGCAGGCCATTGGGTTATTCAAGCTTTCTCCAATGTTGCGTAAATCGGTTTCCAGTCTACTTATTTCGGATTCAATTGCATGTGCCTTACTTAGAGTGCGTTCAAGTTCCACGCGTTGGAAGGCAAGATTGCCTAGAATCATACTTTTATCCTGCACTCTTCCCACCTCCGCCACTTTTCCTCCAACTCTCCTAGTCTTTCCATTACTCCTGGATCCTTGAAACGCTTCAACCTCAGCCGCTCCATTTCGTTCTGTTCGGCCTTGGGCATGTAGTATGGGTATTTATCCAGCTGCCACCGTTTCCAGTGCTCACGCCAATATGCAGATTCGTGGGGACCTTCTCTTCCGTGATGGTGTTCCGTGCATAATGTTCTCTACACATGCTACACGATCTTTTGCTTGCGAACGTGGCTCGCAGTGGTGATGATCCGTGTTATAATCGCTTCCGCATCCGGGATGGAGGCAAACCCCGCCATCCCGGACGTCTACCTTTTTATAAGCGTATTGGAGTAAACTGCTGAGACTTGCCAACAATTACTCACCCCGCTTTGCCATTTAATTCACAGACTATCCACAGAGTTACCCACAATTACTTGTTCCGCATACTAAACACTGTTGGCAACCGCTCGCCCGAACGATCTTGCCCCCGCACTCCTTGCAAACAGTTTCTTCAGGCATCCTGTTTCTTGCCTCCGATCAGTAACCATCGACACTGATCTATAGGAGACCCACTTTTACCCTTTTCTTCGCAATCTTTGCATTGGCAAGTACCAGCTTTGCATTTACGACACTTACATGGCATTGGGTTTAGCCTCCTTCTCTTTGACAACTTCAATCCTTTTCAGTACGATCTTTCCACGCATAACCGAGCTAAGTACGGCTCCGAGTATGATATTAAGCGCATTTTGACTCTTAATAATTACCGCTTCGGATCGATTAGGGCTTAAATCTTTACTCATTCCTGAGTAGAAAAGGCCATTGACGACTAGGATTTTGTTAAAATCGACTTGATCGACGTTCATTTTTTCCCCTCCGTTTTCCACTCCCAAAACCCTTGTCCGCCTCTGGTAAGGATGGGAGAAGGTAAATGTCTTATATCTTTGAATATCCATGCGTAGCGACCAATGGTGTAGTCACCAAGCGGCAACTCATCCGCACTCAGTGTTTCAATGAATGCCTCGTTAATCAGCTTGCAATCCACTAGATTTCCAACCGCAAGTATATGACCGATCGGTAGTCTTGATAGTGTGAACGGGTATAAAAGGTTGCTGACGATCCTTATCGATTCTTGAGTCATAAGTTTTATAACCTCTTTGATTGGCTTCTTTGCAGAGTGTATAGCGACCGCTCCTCTGATATTGGTGTTCCAGCTCCGTGTCTCAATTTTCTTGTGTCCCTCCGCTATTAATGTCGCCCAAGGTTGCCATACTGTCAGTGCTTTCGCTGTCCCTCGCCTCCTCATCTTTGTACATTTGGCTTATACCTGCCTCAAACGTTTCACATATACCAAATTCGTTAATCTCAATGCGTTCCTCGTTGATGTTCTTCATGCAGTTATCTTCCCAGTAGTTGACACACCGACTGTTCGTACACATCATGTTTATGGCCATTACTTAATCATCACCCCTTGCGTATAGATCAAATTGGCAAGCGCTTGCTAATTTGAAATGCCATAGCATCATCTTCACGTTGCTTCCTCCACTCTTCATCCTCCAGTATTGCAGCCCTGATATCTCCCTCGAAATAACCCTCTCTGGCTACCTCTGGATTTTTATCTAAATAGCCTCGACACTTAATGCAAAGATAATAGGTCCCAAAATTCCCCTCATAGACTGAAGAAATATAAAATGCAGTTGATCCAATTGGCAGCTTAATGATGCATCCGAAACATTTATGTTCCTTTCTGGTCTTTTTAACTTTCCGCTCGTTATAGAAGTCACTCATGCGCTTCAATTCCTCCTGCCGCTCAAAGCCTCAGTCAGATTAGACGATCCCGCTCAGCAGCCTGATTACGCCGCCAGGTGCTGGTAGACGATACTTGTCCAGTTCATCCGCCTTAAGGTATTTACGGCCGTATAAATCTTTCATGTCACGCCAGACAGTCCACGGAATCCTGTAGAAACTCTGGAAACCGAAAGATACAAACACAAACGCCAATGCTCCTAACTTGTGATGCTTTTCTAGGCCGTCAAGTTGTTCCTGTGTGACTCTACCCCGCTCGATGCGGTCATGGTCTGTGTGCTTTGCCTCGAAAACGATTGCCTTACCGCCCAGGAGCGTTCCCTTGTAGTCTGGCTGCGCTGCCTTTTCAAAATGGGCGATGAATTTACCAGGCATTCTTGGAATTGGCTTGATTGCTTTCATGGGCTCCGGTGTCTTTTCGATGTGAGCGAGGTTCTTTTCGTAGTAGAAAAAGCAGGCCCCCGTGATCATGTTCTCAAAGTGTTCTCCGACAGCCTTCGACCGAGCACCTTGGATTTGACGTTGCGGATCCTTGAGACGCTTCATGGCCTCGTAAGCGGTCATATCTTGGTAACCCTCGGCATTCTTGCGCTGGTCTTTACTCACTTGGCTCACCAACCATCCCCTCATCCGCGTCTTTAGCCACTACCATCAACGAACAAACCACTATTCCGACTAAAGTCCCGATCAGCCCACCAAGGAACAGTCCTAAAGTAAACATCAAGGTTTCCTCACTCTCCTCCACTGTTCTTAACAAGACTCAACTTCGGTTTACTTGGCGGCAGCTCTCCGTTTTCGTCCGACCAGTACCAGTAATCAGCCCAAAGATATACCCCATGTAATCCCTTCGTATCGCTATGCCATTCGACCTTACGGATTTTGGTAAACGTCAATGTCTTGGCTATCCCACATATTTCCCAATCCGTATTTATTTTCCCAACCTCTGGAATATCCACGTGAAAGGGAATTTTGAACCCATCGTTTTCAAGGTATTCCCTACGTCCACGCGGATCACGTTGGAATATCAAGCAAGACTTACCATCACCTTTACCTTGGCATTTTCCGCCGTGAAATAGATGTCTTAGGCAGTAATTGCATTCACGCATGTCTCAACTTCCTTAAAATGGAATATCGTCATCTAGATTTACCTCGTGTCCAAACGAGCTAGTTCTGCTCGAAGAGCCTTGTTGCGAACTTCCTCCACCGCTATCCTTCGGGCTTAAAAAATGGACATCTTCGGCAATAACCTCAGTCACCCAGCGCTTTTGGCCATCCTTATCGTTGTATGTTCGAACCTGAATTCGCCCGTCGACTGAAGCAAGCTTTCCTTTGGCCAAATAATTCGCACAATGTTCGGCAAGCTGCTTAAACACAACGCACGGAATAAAGTCAGTTTCCTTTTCGCCTTGAGCGTTCTTGAATCTGCGATCGATGGCTAAGGTGAAGTTTGATACGGCAACTCCGGAAGGAGAATAACGCAACTCTGGATCTCTGGTTAAGCGACCGATTAAGACAACTCTGTTCAGCATTCCTTTTCACCTCAAAGATAGAATTTCTCGTACTTGCTTGATGTTCCCTTAGGTGGTTTAGATGTCTTATCTCCAGGGTCCTTATGACGCTTGTGCTCTTTTTGATTTTTACGCTCAGTTTCTCGGGCCTCAACTTGCTCTACCGTAAGAACGCCAGCTTCTCTCCAATCAGTTAATACCCTGCGAAGATAGAACATGTTCCGGACATCTGCATCAAGGCAGCGCCTTAGACCTTCGATGACCACAGCATCCGGATCAGGGCTTCCTTGCGATGAGAACTCATCACACCAGGCAAGAATTGAGTCAGACTCGCCCTTAGGTATCAATCGTCCCCAGTTTTTTTCCGCCCAGTTAATAGCCTTGGTGCCTATTGCCATGGATACGGTTCTGTTACCCTTGGATACAGTTTCGCTCGATTCGTTCACGTTTTGAGGTGTTTTGGACAAGTTTTCCTCGGAATCGTTCACATTTATCTCAATTTCCTCGCGCACGTTGTTGTCGTTGTTAATAATATCTAATTCTTTATCTAGTTCTTTATCTGTTGCGTTACCGTGCGTTACATGTAGCGTTACATCTTTAGTTGTATGTGTTACATGTAACTCGTCACCTGCAGGTAATTTCTTCTTAGCCCGGTGTTTAGCAACGCGTTCCGCTGTTTGTTTCTTGATCTTTTCCAAACCTTCGACGTTCTGGTGCTTATCCCAGTTTGGGAGAAAAAAACCTTCCTCATCTAAGCCCACCATGCCAAGTCGTTCGAATATTTCTAGTGCTAATCTGATTATGCTTGGTGGCTTCTTGAACTTGTGGATGAGCATATCCTCCGTGTATGGGATCATTTCAGTTAGATAAATATATCCACCAGCATTACTCTTTCCAGCGAGGGCCAAGAGCCTAATCCATATCACCAGAATTGCATCCGACTCAGGAAGACTAGTTATAAAATCTATCTTCTCGTCCTCGAATATGCTAGTGCTTAGCTTGATCCACTTAACGTCTGCCATACCATCACCTCATTGCTTTTAAGAGAAATAGCTAGGGTAAATCTAGGGTTGTCCCGGATTTACCCTAAGCCTTACAACCGCTCAGACATTTTACCGATAAGCTTCAATGCCGCTTGCTTGTACCGCTCTTGCTCCTCGATTTCAATCTCACTCAAGGAACTAAGTAGATCCCTAAATCCATCCACTAATGAGTCAAGATGGACCCTAAATCTCTCTTTGGGTGGAATAGCAGGAATAACTTGCTGGACTACCTTGGCCTCCAGTTCCTTGTTCCTTTCCCTGAGCTCATTAAGTTCTTTCTCCGCTTCCTCAGGGATCTTCTCAACCACTGGCGCAGCCGTTACCTCGATCGGCTCCTTAAGTTGGTCCTCCAGCTCTACGATTCTTTCAAGTGAAAATGCGAGTTCGCTATTCGCTTTTACAAGCGATTCGCTTAGACGTTCAATATCATCGGTGTTCCCGGAAGACTCCGCCTCATCTAGCAACTTTTTGGTTTCCAAAATAGATAGTTCCAACCGCTCAATCTCTTCCTTTGAGTCATCCTTCTCCTTTTGAAGGTCACTTTTGAGTTGTTCAACTGTAGCCTGAGTAGTTTTTAGGGCAGACTCGGCAGCTTGCTTTGCTGTCTCAGCCTTTTTGACAAGCTTCTTATCCTTTTCCCACCCTGCTTCAATTTCCTTGAGCTTAGCTTCGAGTTCTTGCTTCTCCTTGATTGCCTGTTTTAGCTCCCGGGTAGACATGCTATCAATATTATTATCTTCGATAAATGCTTCCCGCTCTTCCTGAGGAATCCCCATTAGTAGCACCGCCTGGGTATAACTCAAATTCGCAAGCGCTTTCGATTTTGCATTGTCGCAGAACATATTTATTTGGCTAGCTCCGTACTGCTCAAATATCCCCATCAGATAGCTTGCGGTTCGCTGTGAATAATCGACAGATCCTTTAAGCCACTCTCCCCACTCACCATGACCAAGCATTATCTTAGCCTCCGCAAGCCTTTTGCCAATCTCGATTGAGTTGAATAACATTATCTTGCGGGTCTGTTCCTTAATACTGTTGATCTCGACAGCAATTACTTCAGGTGTCCGATCAACGGAGAGGTTCTTATCGATCATCGCAACTTCGTTCATGCTCTTTCCTCCCTTCGGTTATGCTGGGACTGTCACTGGGACCCTATTTTCCTCACGGATCGGCTTTAATGTTCTTAAGAATTCATTTGCGAACTTTCGCACTTCAGGGGGCGCGGGACGATCGCCGAATCCATATAACTGCAGTATCTTCAACTCTTTCATATCGATTTCCGACGTAATGAACGGCTTCTCCGGATCCCTTGCCTGTCGGACAAAAAATATCATCCTCGTTCCGGCAATATGGTTTTGGTAGTACCTATCCGCACCAACACAATGGTTTAAGGCTTGACCCTCTGTAATAAGATCGCTTCGTAGGGCTGGGAATACGATACAATAATCTTCATTTGCATATTCCTTCATTCCTGAATAGAGCCCCTTCACGGCCTGTTTGAATTTTTTATCATCCACCTGGTGCTTCACTTGGTTAAAACGAGGAAGGAGCAAGTCGTGCGCCTCTTTGATATTCCGGGGGAAACGGATGGATTTCCTTGACATGTCCACTTTTAGCGATTCGGACATGCTTACATAATCCTTATAGAGCGTTATAACGTATTGAAGCTTTTTCTTTTCGATCAGCGCCTTTTGCCTTGAAAAATAGTTTACAAAGCGCTCAAACGACATGGTTTTAAGGATATCAACGATATCTTCAAAATCTACGTACTCAGGTGCCAGTAAGCGAAGTTTTTCAAAACTGGATTCACTCACCCATGTTTTTGACGCTTTTAGGACCATGTGTTCAAGGGGACTAACATTATATTTCTGGTACAGCGGGAGATACTGTTTACTGACCCCAAGGACCTCCATAAACCCTGCTCCCTTGCCAAATTCAATCTTTGCCATGCCAGCCGCAAGCGCCGACATCCCCATTTTGAAAAGGTATTCCGCAGCTGGAATGTTCTTAAGGTTGTTAAGTAAGGATGAAAATGACAGTTTACTGGAATTTTTCAGTCCCGCTTCCAAGTCAACGTGGTAGTAATTATCACCAAAAACCTCTTTCAGATTATTTGTGTAAACGAATGATTTCCCATAGTGAGTGTTTCCGTTCTTTTGGCGGAACCATCTCTCTCCCCAACCTATCATTGACTTGTAGTCGTAAGCGTAGATTGTTGGTCCCTTGGGAAAATGAAGATACAGATTTCTGTAATAGTCGTAAAAATGATATCTATGTTTCACGCCGTCAAACGCGCGGATTATATTTGTCCAGCGGATCAGCAGCTGGTCTTGGACTTTATGGGCTATACAGATCTTGCCCTTGTCTTCACTGCGGCCGCTGGTCCACGTGGCGCGATATCTGGCATTCATGTTGCATCCTTGGCATATTCCGTCTTGCCCAGGTTTAATATCTTTACTTACGGGAAATTTGTGCCCACAATGGCCGCATACCGCTTCTCTTGCTCCATTCTGAATTTTACTCAAGAAAATATATGTGTACCCAAATACGTTAATCTCGCAGTATTCGGCCAGGTCATCCGGATAAGCAGGGAACATCCCGAAATGCGACTCCATCTTGGAATACTTGCTATCCATTGCCTTCTCTTGCTTTCGTTCATATATTGCGCTGACAAAGGAGTCCATTTCATTTTTTATCCCGGACATGTGGTGCCATGATTTTTGTCTGCTTTTTAAGATTTCATGAGCTTTTTTTACATCATTTTCAGCGGCATTAATATTGTCAGCATATAAATTATCCAACAAATTACCCGGCAGCCTTTTCTCCCATTTCCCGACCGGCCATTCCTTACAAACCAGGAACGAAACACCGTCAGAGAAAAAGCGGAGCTGTAGGGTTGAATCCTTTCGTTTGAAAACATCAATGATGAGCATTTTCCCGGACTTTTTTAGCTTTAATACCTGGACCGCTGCAACATACTTGTCATACCCCTTGCCCTTCTTGGGGAGGTCAGGACATTTTTGAACAACAATTTGATCCAATTCTTTTTTAATAAGCATCGTTCCGCCTCCCTAGAGCAAATCCTCAAGTGAGATTTCAAAGTCGATATCTGGTTTCCGTTTTACGACCGGAGCTGGAGCGGGGACTGGATCCGGGACAAGCGGCCTTTGCATCTCTACCACGGCATCGATACCGAAATATTTCAGCACGATAGCGAAACCTTCCTGGGGCGTAAACATAGCCATATTACCGACCTTCTTTTTCCCCGCCGCCTTCCTCATTTCATCCAGGCTCTTAGCGACCGTTTTGTCTGTGGCAAGGATCTTTCCCGCGTCTTGGGGCTTTTTATCTAGATGGTCCAACAGAAATCCCCCAACAACCTGGATATAAGAGTTGGCATTATTTCCAGTCATTTCAGTTCTTACTTTCGCAATTGCTTGCTCTAGCACGATCGTTCTCCTCCTTCGAAAGCTTTTCCAAATGGGCACATACAAGCGCATATTTGCACTTGGTTTGGTCTCGTAGGCCGGTACATCCACCGCAGTTTTCCAGGTGCTTAAAAAACCGGATAAATAGCCGATGGTTAAATGGCAAACTGGTCACCATCCCTTGTGTTTGGAATTATAAAATAAGGTTTGAATTTCGTGACCAAGAGCACGCGCTTTAGCTTGTGCTTGTCCTCCTGTTTGCTACGATCGATTAGACGCATCCGTGGGATCTTGTTTCCGCCTAACTGCTTACATTCGTTGCCGTGGAAAACCTTGCAGTGCATTTCGAAGTACGGACAGTTACTGAGTCCGCATTGATTAAGTTTTTCACAATCCGGTCTTGCCATGACTAAGCCCTCCTGTTGAAGCCCCAATGATCTGTGCATCCAAGAACCGGCGCATGGACCTAAGGTATCTTCGAAAATCACGCACGGTCCCGACAAATCGATCTCGAGGGTATAGACCCATTTTTGGAAATTCATCGAAGGAGAATGGAATATGTCCCCGTGTTTGTGGTATACTTTCAGTGGGTATTTTCCGTTGGTCCGCTTGGAGTGTCCGCTCCTGCGGTCCTTTTTGCTTATCCGTACCAGGTTGCTCGATAATAAAATTTAGCACGTCAGTTTTATCCCCTTTCTCCTGGGGCCGTTCTTACGGCTCTTTTTTCATTTCCTTGAAAATCACACATGAGGGCGAACCCTTTCGGCCTTTGCATTGGCCACCCTTACGTTGGTGTCGATAGCAATTCCGGCATTCTTCGTTCATGGAGTAAACGTCGACTTCTCCTTTTTTAGGCTGACTCTTGCTCGATGCGCTCAGGTTCTTCGCCTCCCAGATCCTTTAAGTGGAGCGGTCTGCAGGGAATCCATCATGTAGGTTAAGATCCTCCGTTCGTACTTATTGCGGATTCTTTTCTGCTTGGAGCGTGTGTAGTAATGCAACCATTTGAGGTTAATGCCCTTCAATGCGGCCTTCATGGAGTTATATACTTTCTTAAACGCTTCCGTCATTGACCTTATGAACTTCTTCATTACTTCTTCTGCTCGTTGCTCTGCACTGATACGAATGATGGACCAAAATCCTTCGGGACCAAGCTCCCAGTTCGCTCCACAACCCTTTGTTGGGCATTTAGCCTTAATTTGACCTTCTGGAAAGGCCATTACTTGGGAGCAAATGCAGGTTTGGGATAACGCTTGCTTTTTCATGGGGACCTCCTCCTTCCTCTGATACACAGTCAAAACCGATGGCACTGACAACCCTCCGACAATGCTTACAGTGCGTTATGGACTTACCTCCGTCGAAGTCTGTCTTCTCCTGGACCGGATGTGTGCAAATGTTTGGGTTGGCACCGATGGCCGCTCGTTGGGCCTGTAGGCTTTCGATGTATAGACCTAGGTCGTCATACATCTTTTGGAGGTTTATTCCCGCTTCAATGCCTAACTTCATCGTTCTCCCTCCTCAATAAACAATTTTCCCCGGTCCTCCTGGATCAGCTTGCATCATGCACTCATACTCGATGTTCCAGAAGAGTAGTAATGTGGCGCCTGATTTATCGCGGATGATTTGCCCACCAGGGACTAGGCTGCATTCCGTGGCGGTTACGGATCCGGGAATAAAGCGCTCATTGATGAATCTTAGGACCTTTTGAGATGGAGTCTCGATGGTAGATGTTTCACTCATTCTTCCACTTCCTTTCGGTTATGCAGGATTCACTTCTGCCTTTGCCTCCTCCGCTGAGTCAAAGCTACCCGCGAATTTTCCGTCAATCCAGAGCTCGACGTAGCCACGTTTCTGGATGATTTCGTAGGGCACAGGTATCACCTCACTTTTACAGGAAAAATTAGGGTTATTGTCGAACATATCATCCTGGGTCGTATCAAGGCAGAACCCTCCGGGCACAAAGGAATGTGATGCATCTTCTTCTTCTTTTTCTTCTTCGATGATTTTTCCGTGCGGCTAGCACTCGCAATGGAAAAACGCAGTATAGGCGTATATCTCCTATCCAGGATGACCCAGGTTTCGCCTTCTACCGTAAAACGCTGGCTGAATGGAAGATTTGAGCCAAGACACCGAAATTTATCTCGTATTTCAGCCGCGCTCAATGTCTCTAGCGACTATCTCATAGGCAGAATAGATTAATTAAAATAACCCGGAGGGTTCTGCCTTGATACGACCTTCACGCCCTCCTCTCTTATAGGATTTTTACTTATCATGTCGAAGTGGTATCAATAACGATTCCTGTCGTATCAACGCAGAGCTCCCCAGGCGCAAGGAGTGATGTGCTTTCTTTTTTTCTTTTTCCCTTCCGTTTTCTCCTCACGGCTTGCATCCGCAATGGATCAGCTCGGTATGGGTGTAGTAGATTTGTCCCACCAGACAAATGTCTCACCGATTACCGTCAAGCGTTGGCTAAAAGGATATTTTGAACCTAGACATAAGAATCTCTCCAAAATCGCTTATGCCCTTCGTGTCTCTACCGACTATCTCCATGATGTAGGCAAATAATTTAAAAATATTGTCCTGGGGAGCTCTGCGTTGATACGACACTCACCCCGGCTGTCCTAAGCTGATTTAAGCTACTCTCCCGCGTCCGACTGCAGTGAAGCAGTGATCCGCTATCTCAACCACGTCTTTAAGGCTTGTCCGCTTGCCGAAGGCGACGCGGTTAACAAGGATATCCGAGGTAGTCAATTCAAGGGTTTCCTCGAACTCGGAGTCCGTCATTGGTCCAAGGGTTGCTTCGAGAATCTTACGAAGCACGTATTCACCTCCCTTCACGAAATAATTTGACAGGTTTCCCCTCTTCCGTGTCGAATTGTAAGTTGTTCGGACTTTCAATATCGATCAGGGAGGAGGTGATATCGTTGGCCCCGTTTATGTTTGTGATTAACGCTGTTCCTAAACTGACGAATGAAAACTTTAAAGATATAGCAGGTGCGAAGGTTCACGTTTGGGTACTTTCTGACAGTAAGGAAAGCGCTAAAACTCGTGCTGTTAATTACATTGAAAAGTACCTTTGGGATGTAAAAGATTTTGAGTACGAGCTTGAGATATCTCAAGAGCAGCTTCGGAATCTGCATAAAGATGAAGCTGCGCTCTATCTAAAGGCTCATCAGAGTGGAATTGCTGCAGACTTTGTTGCTTATCCAAAAATACCGGGAGATCCAGGTGATCCTGTGATAAAACGTCCTCTTTAAAATTGAATTTGTTATCTTTAGGCCACTCTGAAGCTTGTCCCTTCGGAGTGGCTTTTTCTTTTTGCTCTGACATGTGTGGTTTCACCTCCCTTCCATAACTAACTTTTTCACAATCACCATGTCTTCTGGAGGTATTCCCTCTTTCTCGCAGAATTGTAAATTGTCGAGGTTTACGATTTTGATAGAGAGGAGACGTTGATAATGATTTGCATTAAATGCAGATGCCCAGAAATAGAAGAAGATGATAATTACTGTTGGAATTGTGGTCATGAGTTAGATGGTAACTATTGCTCAAATGGTCATTGCGTACTTAATAATGGCAATGAAAGAACTTCTTGTTCTGAGGATGCTTGTTATTGCCACGTATGTGGGAGCAAAACCGAACACTTTGTATCTGAGTTAATTAAGCCCGTTGTCTTTGAGGAAGATAATCGATAATTATCGGGTTCTCCTTAAGCTGATTTCCGCAGGCACTGCAAAAATTGTAGTTCTCCTTAATTCGCTCGTTTCCGCATTTTGAGCATTTCGATTCAGTCTTTTCGGCCACTTCGTTCGGGGCGGCCTTTTCTTTTTGCTCTGTCATGAGTAATTTTTCACCCCCCTCAATAGCTAACTTTTTCAAGGTTTTCCCTCTTTCGTGTCGAATTGGTAGTTGTTCAGACTAAGCAATTCGATACGGGGAGGAGGTATGAGTATGAGTTTTGAGTATAATTTCGGTGATAAGTTTAACTTTTTCCAACCAAAAGAAGTTGAAAGAACTACTAACAAAATCAAGGAGATAGATCTGCTGGTTGCTAAGGGTGAACTTCAGGACTTAGATCGACTTGGATTAATGATGGACTACAGAATATCGGAAGTAGGAAATATAACGATTAGAGTTCTTGAGGATTACCACCAGAAGTTGATGGAGTACCTAGGGGAGAAAAAGGAATCCTAGTAGTCGAGTTCCTAAAACGACGAAGAACTTCTTCAAATTGTTCTTGTGCTGGCCGAGCTGAAACTTGCACTTTCAGTTTGGCTATTTCTTTTTCTAGGGCGGATAGGCGTTGGTCCACCGTTTGTTCTGACATCCTTCTCACCCCCCTCCAAGCCAACGTTTGCTCTCCCCCCTTTGCCGAGCTAACCGCCAGGTGCTGGGGTTCACTAACCAACGTTTTCACACTTACCTCCACTTTCTTAAAGGCTTGTCCTCTATTTAAGGGTTTTCTCAGCCCACAGCTTTAGTGATTGAGCGTTTGCAGAGATCATGTCAAGCGCGGCCATTACCTGCTTAAGTTTAGGCCTTTCTTCCATGTCGATTATTCCATCAGCCGTGATATCGATAAGGATGTCCTTGATGTGATCAATCCTTTGAAAGGACGATAAGATCTGTATGGTCAAACGGTCCAAATCAGCAACCTCGATCCGTGGGACCGTTTGTTTTCCAAGGGGGCATTGCCTTGAGCAATGATAATTACCTAATTCAGGCGCGTTATAGGCATCTGCCATTAGCATTACTTCTTCTGGATATGGATTGAGACTACCAAGCTCAATGCGTGCGAGCCTGGTACGGTCAATCCCTAGGACCTCGGACGCTCCTTCACGGCTGTTAAAGTTGTCGTTGAACGCTGCAGCCTCCATGCGTGCGATATAAAATGCATTTTCAGCTGCTTTTGTGGCTTTTCCTGCCATTTATTGCACCTTCCTTTCGTGGGATAATATTAACAAGATAAGTGATAAAGAGTGAGTTACATCCCGTAGTCAACGCAAAGACTTGAATCCGAGTTAGACAACCTTAAGCTCTCGCCTCCCGTTGCCGAGCTAACTGCTAGGTACTGGGCGTTTGTTAACCCGCTTTTTCATAATCGTTTCAAATTTGATACATCTTAGGCAGGAAAAAGTTCGTCCAGTGACACCTTGAAGAATCTCCTCATCGTAAACATTTCACTAGACTTCCAATCATATTTACCATCTTCCTTTAATTGCAGAGAACCAGCAGTAATGCCGATAATTTTGGCCAAATCTGCTTGCGACATCCCTCGTTCTGCCCTCAATCCCTTTATTTTCGCAGAGGGTATTTTTTTTCCCTTATTGGCCATACTAAGTTTAACATCCTTTCTTTTAGCGTTTTTTCGTTTCAAATTTGATACCATAACTATATATTGTCAATATAGTTCTGTCAATGATTATTTTGGCATATATGACACGTTTTGATGTTATATGTATCAAATTTTATACTAATGGTATATAATAAAATTATCCTATGCGGGAGGTTATCCAGTGGAAGAAATAAAGGAATTAGGCGAAAGGCTTAAAGTTTTACGCATCGAAAAGAGTGAGTCACTTGAGGATGTGGCCAAAATTACCGGAATAAACAAGTCTCTTCTTTCTAAATATGAGCGCGGTCAGGTTGATCCCGGCTTGAAGGCCCTTCGTAAATTAGTTAAATATTTTAATGTGTCCCTAGATTGGCTGTTTGGATTCTCTGAGGATCGAGCACCGATTTCTATTAACGATCCGCTTAAGGGATTAACTGACGAAAAGAAGGTTGAGGCAATATCATTCATCCAATATCTTAAAAATAAGGAGTAACGCTATGGGAACAGTATTTAAGGATAAGAATGGTCGTTGGCGTGGCAGGGTAGAGTTACCGCGTGGTAAGGATGGCAAGCGTGATAAGAAGGAGTTTTATGGAGATACCAAACTAAGCGATGCTAAGCAGGAAAAAGAGTTATGGAGTCGAGTTAATGCTCTCCAATATGAGATAGACAATAACCTCTACATGAACGAGTCGGACGCTACTCTGGAAGAATATTTGAAGGAATGGTATAAGGTTTACACTGTTGATCTAGCCGAAACAACAAGGGAACTCTACAAGCTTTATATAGATAAGCATGTTATCCCTTCCGAGATCGGGAGGTTGAAAATCAAGAAGCTACTGCCGATGCAATTGCAGGAATTTTACAATGCTAAAATAGAATCTGGACTATCCGGTAAGACGGTGGGTAAGCTACACTCTTTTCTTAACCTAGCCTTAAAGGATGCCATGAAAAATAGAATCATCAAGTACAACCCATGTGATGGAGTTAATAAGCCCAAATCTAAAAAATTCAAGCCGACGATCTATAATGAACAAGATTTTGATAAATTACTCTCGGTTACCAAGGGGACGTTTGATGAGGTTGTTATTATGTTAGCTGGGGTTTGTGGATTTAGGCGCGGTGAAATATTCGGCATAAGATTACAGGATATAGATTTTAAAGAGTACAGGATTTCCATTTCTGAAACTATGGTTAGAATGAATAGCGATTGGATTATTAAAGACCCCAAGTCGGAGACAAGTAAGCGTAGTATAAGGGTCCCCGGGTTTGTAATTGATGTAATTAGTGATTATCTGAAAACGATAAAAATTGTACCAGAACGTATATGCGGTCAATATAAGCCATCTTCTTATAGCCAGCACTTCAAAAAGATGCTGTACAACCATGGTCTACCACACATCAGGCTTCACGATCTCCGGCATTTCAACGCTACGATGATGATGAAGTATGGAGTCAGGGACACGATAGCAGCCGGGAGATTAGGGCACAGTCAAGTTGACATGACAAGGAAGTATCAACACTCATCCTCGGATATGGATAGCGAAGCAAGCTTGGTCATAGAAGGAATTTTCACAGATATACAGGAAAAAAACAAAAAGGCAGGAACTTAATCCTGTCTCTCTTTTTACACCCCAATACACCCTTTTTACACCCCTGACACCAATTATTTTTAATATCGTATCAATAAAGAAACGATTAGCATCTATAAAATATCGTTACTCTTTATATAGAAGAAAACTAAGACTGGCCTATACCAAGTATCACAAGTGACACACTGACTAGATTCAGGTTCTAGTGCTCGCAAGGGCATGGAGGTTCAAGTCCTCTCGACCGCACCACTTAGAAAATTACTGTACACCCTAAAATACACCCCTAAAATACACCCCTAATAAGAAAAGACCGTGATTAATCTCACGGTCTTTTCTTTGTTCAATTTTCTATATAATCAAAGGGTACTCCATACAGTTTCCTTAGCTTCAACGCTATACTGACTGGCATCTCTCCTGGATTGCTTTCGAGTTCCTTAATCCTTGATACAGTTACCCCGCAATGGCTGGCAACTTCACTGATTGTTAGTTTTGATTTTTCCCGAATTAATTCTAATGTAATCGTATGCATCACGAACCTTCCTTTTGTATTCCTTAAATAATAGAACATACATTCGCCTTTTTCAAGGGGTAATTTGTCGATTATATTGATTACCCCTATTCCTTAAGGATATTAAGAGTATAAGTCTTGTAGTGTGTATAAATCGCGTGAAATTTGTCATGTAATTTACCGATCGATAAACTAAGGTAGGTATTCTATTCGGGAGGAATTCACCGTTGGATGTGGAATAATTTTCAAGGTGATAATTATTGAATAGGATAAGAGAAATACTAGAGATGAAAGGGATTAGTCAAAAGGAGTTTGCAGAGAAATTAGGCATGAATGAGGGTTCGTTAAGCAAGATCATAAACGATAAAAAGGAAGTTAATCTAAAGACAGCTAGAAAAATATCAAATGCGCTTGGATGGGGAATCGATTACATCTGGCCCGACTGAAAAGTTGGGCCCTTTTTATATTTATTTTTGTAATTACCCGTGCATAAATTGGTCGATCGACAAATACTATTTATCATCCACTGTAACCCACGCTACCCACACCGGAACCCAACGTCTTCCAGCGACACCCACCGTCCTACATTCTATGTTCATGTGGTGACATTTCAAAAGGAGGCGATTCCCACGGAAAAAAAACAAACATTTTGGGCAGACGAACCGATCAACGCAAAGCTTTCTGCGATTCCGAGAAGTGAAAAGAGCACTGTGATCAGGATGGCATTAAGAGCATGGTTCGGGATAACTGACTGTAAGCCAGTGGAACCCATCACACCGGATGCGGCACGACTGGTGGCTCGGGAGTTGATGCTCAATCTCAAAGCTGAAAGGTCCTGAAACAAAAAGAGCCCCGACATCCCGAAGGACATCGGAGCTCTTGGCGGAAGGCTAGACCGCGCCTATGTAAGTTTATCGTCTATAAACTTTATGCGACAGGTACCCCGTTTTATTCCAAAAAGGAGGTATTCCGCAAATGTTAAGATTAACCAACCATTTCCGCAAGCACAAAAGCTTCTATTTTCAAGTAGGAATTACGGCGGCCGCTATGCTCCTATCCCCTACCGTGGCTTTAGCCTCGAGTTTGGATGACAAGGGCATGAGTATTTATTGGAAGATTGTCAGTGTAGGTAAATATGTAATTTTGGGTAAAGGGTCCGTTAACTCTATCCAGTCTGTCTTAGATGGGGACTATGAAAAAGCAAAACACCAGTTTATTGGTTACCTCATATGCTTTGGCGCTATGCTTGCCCTCCCCCAGGCACTGGACCAAATAGAAGGGCTGTTTAAATCATGATCTTAGCAGCGCTAAAAGGTGGAGTTATATTAGCCGCTGTAACCATGATCATGACTAAGCCAGTTTTATTCCTTGCTTACGCGCATGTTGTCGTCTTGCTTGGTTGCGCATCATTAATTCTCTTATACGTCGGAGGCTTTAAGCCCGGGATTAGATGGGTAGGCATAGCACTGGTTGGTTATATTCTTCTTAATATCTTCATTGATGTAAATGACACCGGAGAACTTGTAAGACAAGGCGAATATATCGCGCCGGTTGTTGGATCAGTATCTAGCCCCTTTGGCCCACGTCCTTCCTCTCCCGATGGTTTTCACTATGGTATAGATTTCGCGGTACCGGAAGGTACTAAGGTGCAAGCGAGCAAAGCTGGTACGATATGCTTCGCCGGGTACAAAGGGAACATAGTCGGCAACGTAGTGGAGGTTGATCACCCCGATGGAACACAGACAATGTACGCCCACAACAGTCAAGTCCTAGTTACGGTTGGTCAATCGGTATGGCAGGGCGCAGTAATAGCATTAAGTGGTAACACAGGGCGCAGCACGGGCCCCCACGTCCACTTCGAAATACGTCTCGATGGCGGGAAAACTTCTGTTGATCCTGCGCCACATTTAGCCTTGAAGTAGGAGGTAAGTAGCGATGAAGTCAATTAAGCTGAGCGAATATGTGGAGTTCGTAAAGCCAACTTATGTTTATTTAAGGCTCACACCGAACAATGCGATCCGTAATAACACGTCTAGTAACATCGCTAAGACTATAGGCTCACTTTTCAAGACCCTGCAGCAAAGCGTAAAGACTGAGCAGAAAAAGTTAATCAAGGTACTGGGCAAGAAGTTTGTATTGGGTACCAAGTTTTCCGTGGCCTTGACGCCTAAAGTCGGTTATTACATTTACATTGAGAAAAAGCGCATTGAATTTTACTTTATAGTACCTACCCGATATGAAAGCATCATAAGCGAAAAGATGTCCGATACTTGGGACAGCGTAACTATTAAGCCCGTGGATGAACTGCCAGGCTTCAGCGAGGACTCGACTATATACCAGTTGGCATACTCTAAAGAGGACGGTCTCAGTCTAGCAGTAGATAAGCGCAGCAATAACCTCTTGGAGAGCAACATGAATATCGTGGACATCATGGAGGACGGTGACAAGGTTGGCATATTCTACAATTTCATCCCTACATCCCAGCGCAGTTGGCTAAGCGAGTATAGGTCCACGATCACGAAAGTGCGCATGGAGCAGCCGGTGGACAAAAACAAAGCTGGGCCTAAGTACTTGGCCAAGTTGGCCTTCTCCCTTTTGTCCGGACTAGTAAATGACGTTGGCCAAGTGCTTGGGGGAGATGGTAAATACATCGCCAAATATGAAAAGGATAACGCAATGATTTTGAAGCAAACGTTATCCAGTATATCTAATCATAAGATTGTGTCTGATGCCACAGTAACAAAGGGGAAAAACACGGTACTTAAGGCCCAAATTATCGTACTCAGCGAAAGTAAAGATGAGCTACGCCAGCGAAACAATGCAAAGGCTCTAGCCCAAAGCTACGATTGCATCGGCGAGGACAATAGCCTAGTGCGTAGAAAATACAAGGGTAAATTCCATCACTTGGATACTAAAGTAAAGGGCGCTGAAGTGCTTAAGGTGGGCGTGGATGAATGTAGTAATTTTTTAGCCTTGCCGGGACGCGAACTTCTGGCAAAACACAAGTTTATTGAGAAGATCGAGACCCTTGAGAGTGAGGTGCCCGACGAACTCCTTACCGGCGTAATGTGCCTAGGCGAAAATACCTTCAAGGGGAATAAGCAAAAGGTCTACATGAGCACCGACTTTGATTACCAAATGCTTTCACTGGTGCTCATCGGGCCTAACAGAGCCGGAAAATCTAAGTTCCTGGCAAACATAGCTCGTGATGCGATCAATGCAGGAGAATGTGTGATCATCCCAGACTTCATTGGGAGCTGCCAAATGAGTGATGAGATTGCTTCAGCCTTCTCTAAGGATAAAGTTCTTGAGGTCCGCTGTGACAACTGGGAGACATTGCAAGGTTTGGGGTATAACGAAGTCCCGCCAAGCACGAACCCATTTATACAGTACAAAAATGCTAAAGAGCAAACAGCACTCTTGATGACCTTAGTTGATAGCATTAACGCTGACGATGCAAACTTTACAGCGAAAATGGGCAGGTATTTCGAGAGCGCTGCCTTGGTCGTATTCTTGTCGAATGGCAATATCAAGGATGTGTTTGCTACTCTACTGAATTATAAAGTCCGCAAGGCATTTATTGATGCGGTGTCTAATGAGCAGATGGAGAACATGGAAGAGTATATTGACTACTTGAGGGAACTTGATGAAGTAGATAAGAAAGGCAAGGTAGTTGGCACCAAGACACACTTAATCACCGGCGCTGTAGATAGACTACAAAAGCTGAAAGTCAACGCCTACATCGAAACTATGTTGAAGAAAGGTAGTGAAAATAACATTGACCTGGTGCGGGAGATGCAGAAAAACCAGCTAATTGTTATTAAGATGCCACAACGGATGTTTCTCACCGATAATGAAAAGGATGTTTATGTAACCTATTGGATGACAAAGATTTGGCTTGCCCTGCAGATCCGGGAGGAGCAAGTCAAGGATAGATCCAAAATGACAAAGGTGAACTTGATTATCGACGAGTTATACCAGGTGAACAACGCCGAGAAGTTCCTCAAGCTGAAGTTAAGCCAACTCCCTAAATTTAATCTTAAGCCTATTATCAGTTGTCACTATCTTAATCAGGTTAAATCTATCCGCGAAGAATTCAGGAGCTCCAATGCGTCCTATATGTTAATTTCAGGTTGTGATAAAAAGAACTTTGATGAACTCAAGAGCGAATTATATCCATACACCGAAGAGGATTTACTGAACTTAAAGCGCTATCACAGTTTGAACCTGATCAAGTGTAACGAGAACTACGCCAAGTTCGTCACCCACCTTCCAGCGCCTATTACACGCCAAGGAGGTGATGAAAGGAACGCTGCAAAATAGTCGCAAAACCATTAATCCTGTCGCATGGCAGGAAAATCCTCATCTGCGCGGAACTAATCCCTGAATTAAATTAAGAAGGAGTTGTTAGGTTAATGTTTAAGAAAATCCTTATCGGTATCGTATTATTAGTTGTTATAGTTTCTATTGCCTCAAGTGGTGGCGATGACAAGGTATCTCCCACTTCGGCCCCAGTCGGTACAACGTCTAACCCTCAATCTGAAGCCACTCCTGATAAGCCACAGGAACCGGCTAAACCAACGGTAAAAACCTATAAAGCTGGTATGTATAAAATTGGGCAAGATATGCCTGCTGGAGAGTATGTTTTGATGGCTAATAGCATGGCGTACTATCAAGCAACAAAAGATTCTACCGGACAACTTGAAAGTATTATCTCTAACGACAACTTTAGCAATCGCTCAATTATCACAGTAGTAGATGGACAATATCTAACACTAAGAAATTGCACGGCCTATGCCTTTAACGATGCCCCCAAGGTTAAGCTCTCAGCGGATGGATTTTTGCCAGAAGGAATGTATAAGGTGAGCATAGATCTTCCCGCCGGGGAATATAAGGCTACCGCCGACAGTATGGGATATGCAGAAGTGAGTAGTAATAGCTCTCATGATATGGGAAACATAGTATCAAACGACAATTTCCAAGGGGAGAAATATATTACGGTTAAAGACGGACAGTATCTAAAATTAACACGAGCGAAAATTAAAGTAAAATAGTCCCCCTGTAGAAACGTCAAAAAAGCCCCCTCCGTTATGGAGAGGGCTTTCGATATGCCTATTTACTTTATTGGCTTCGCAGCCTTAACCCGACCGTAGATTGCCAGCAATCCACCGACAGAACCAACGCCGACAACAATGAGATCTGCTATTTGGCCCTGCGTTTCTGTATCCACGACTATCCCAAAGGCTCCGACAGCTGCCGCGCCGACTGCTATTAGTCCGCCCCATACAGCCCTTGATTCGTACCATTTTTTCATACGCAATCATCCCTTCCTTAACTTTTCAAATTGGCAAGCGCTTGCGAATTTGACTACAGTGTCTTAGCGTACTGAGCTGCTTTAATGGCTGTATCCTCTGCATGTAACCCACAGCAATTTGTAACCCCCGGAATATCCAGCTCTGCGCCACCAACGATTACGGGATGCTCGCAATTTTCAACGTCCTTGTGAATGTTGGCATTAACCCCATCCCTGCAATACATAGCGCATCCACCTAGCTTCCTCGAGACTATCCTTGCGCTAGAGAAATCTGTATCAGTAAAATAAACAACTGCATGTTCTAACACGTTGTTCCCTCCTTCTAATCGCTTTTTAAGCTCCGCCACATACCTGTCATAAGGAAACTTATCACCCGGGCAGTTTGTAGCGTATTGGTCCTTATGTCTTCGCACTCGTTCCTTTGTTGGCGGGATATCATAAAGCTTGCAAACTCTAGCACACTCCGCGACGGATGCTTGGAATTGGATCTCAGACATTTCATCCACCATGAAGTTACCGATGTGTGAGATTGCGTAGGCCACCTGATTCATGTTGTAAGTTTCACCAAGGATTGTGCCCGGATCGTGAGCCCCTGCCCACTTAACATCTCTTCCAGCTCCAACGACCCCGCTTGGTTCGATTACTGAGTTATACCCGATGTCACCCCAGTTGTTCGGTGGACTCATGTGTATTTCTCTGATTCTTTGGGTATTGGTCTCATGACCGGCGGTATGGTGCAGGTCGATGTACCGTATTGTTTGAACCCTTACTTGCATAAATAATCCTCCTTAATGTGTAGCTAAATAAACGATCAAGCCCGTACAAACTGTCATCAAGCCAGCTATCAGCAAAGCTACTGCCCACGTTGGCCGTCCTGACTGAATTGCCTTTAATGCTAAATCAAGCTTAACTTCGAGCCTGTCAAACTTGTCCCTCACATCACATTGGACCGCGCTGAGTTGGCCCTCTAAGAATTTAACTTTTTCCTGAAGAACTGCTACTGCTGTGTCTTGGTCCCCCACAGAGCTCACTCCTTTCTGGGCATAAAAATAACCCCGTTAGGCGCGGGGATCCTTTGATTTGATCAACACTAACTGCTTGAGCATCTTCATTCTAAGGTTGTGACAATTGGCATGCTGCAACATACCCGTGTAGCTCTGAAGACTCGTTTTTATTACATTGATGCTCACTTCCCCGCGCTTGTAGGCCTTGCTGAGATAGCGCATTCTTCTATTCATCTTCTTGGCCGTCTTTTTCCTGATCTTGCGATGCGTTGGCCAAACGCGGTACCCGACAAACTCCACGCCCTGGTTAACAGTCCTGACCATGGTTTTGTTATTTAACTTAAGGTGTAACCGGTCAGTAATGAACTCGTCGAGCTGTTCCTTGAGCTCCCAGAGATACTTTTTGTCCTCATGAAGCACAACGACATCGTCCATATAGCGTAGGTACCGCTTGACGTGTAGGGTTTGCTTTGCGTGCTGATCCAGTTCATTCAGATAGAGATTAGCGAACATCTGGCTAGTGAGGTTGCCGATTGGCATCCCTACCCCGCCGATTCTGTCCGCATCGAATTCGTGATCACCGAGCGGGATGCCGAACTTCGTATGCTCGCAGCGAACTATGGTATCCAGTAGCCAAAGAAGGCATTCGTCCCCGATGCGCCGACGTAGAATTCCCATGAGTACGTCGTGGTCAACACGATAAAAATACTTTGAGACATCCATCTTGAGGGCATAGAAACGCTTATGCCTACGATTCATGTAGCACAACCAGTATTGCAGCCTGTCCACAGCCTTATGCGTCCCCTTGCCGACCCTGCAGGCGTAAGAGTCTTGGATGAAGCCTTTCTCCAAGTATGGGTTTAGCACTCGGTAAATAGCCCACTGGACGACACGGTCCTTGAACGGGAGCGCCATAATGAGGCGCTTTTTAGGTTCATTAACGAAGAATTCCCGGTACCTGCCGACTTCGTAAGTTTTCCATATGAGCTCGTTTTGGATTTGAATCAGGTTCTCTTCCAGGTGATTCGTAAACTTCATAACTTCGATGCGGTATCTCTTGCCCTTGCGGGCCTCAAGATATGCCTGGTGTAGGTTCTCGAAATCAAATATTTTTTCGTATAAGCCGCGAATTTTATGCAATGTATTCAGGTCCTTCCATGCTACTAACGCCATGCGTGGCCTCTTTCGTTCCCTACTCGCGACCTTCATGGCAATTAAATATTTTTCCTTTCGGAAGGGAAATGGACCCCTTTGTCCTCAGCGCACTGGATAGTACCCCTTAAGATGCTAACTTCTGGCTAATGTTGAGGGTAGAGCGGAGCGGAACCCGATGCCCGTGTTCACGCTCGACCGCGGGTAGATCAGAGTCAACGCGAAGACGCCAGCACTGGCACCGTTGTTCCAGTTGCCGCCACGATTCGGGAGCTTATATGGCCCATTCCCCATAGTGCGATAATTGCTTTATTGTTTAATGGCTTTCATCCAGCCGCCGAGCATCTTGCCAATTTCGGCAAGCATTCGACTCCAGTTTTCATACTTGCGGAGCGGTAAAAACATGAACTCTTTGTCTGCGGATAAGCGGATCAACGTGCGCAGGGTATCAAGTTCAACGTCGATGTCCTGGAGGGTAGTCTTTTTGTAGTAGCGCTTGTTGGCCGTGATGATGAGGCGAAGTAAGGCGTACATGGATTCTTTGATATCCGAAGCGAGCGCGTATTTTTCGCTCTTTGGAAATTGTCTGAGACAAACGTTACCGTATAGGATCATGTCGTACGTCTTTTGTTGGATTTTAAGCTCTTCCAAGATGTTGAGATCTCCTTTGCTGCATTACTTTGATGTCGGAAAAGGCGCTCTATCGAGCGCCTAGCAGATTACAGGGTATCGGATTACAGAATTACAGGACGAAAGCGGAGCGGAACCCGATGCTCGTGCCCACGCTCGACCGCGGGTTGTGCAGATTCAACGCGAAGACGCCAGCACTGCCACCGTTGTCCCAGCCGCCGCCACGATACGGGAGCCGTTCTCCGTTGTTTCTAAATTGAAAAATGTCAGCACCATGACTTGTATCTATAGGAAACAACCCCAAGGCTTTAATTAAATCAGGAACAGTAATGCCGGCATGAGCTGTTAATGTTTCAAAAGATTTGCTCCCATACGGAGTATCGTCTGCTTGGGCATTCGCAATTGTAGTGGCAAGTTCGATATTTGCAGATCCTGCGGCTGGTGCAGCGGTATAGTCATGCTTTAGAGTTCCTGCTGTACCGGGTGTGACTAATGATCCATCGGTTGCTAGTATGGCCTGCCATAAAGCGCTCGTAGCAGTTTGATCGGCGTTGTAGATGGCGGCATCATTGTCTTTAATGATTTGAATCTCGCCGTCTTTTAGGCGCATGCCGCCACACCATTCCCATACGTTGCCGTTCATGTCGAAAATTCCCTCGTTTGTGTTGTCATGGGCCCAAGATGCTGGTCCTGAACCTGATGCCACACGCCCAATATGAGTAGCATCTGACATGTAAGTCTTTTTCCCAACCTCATGCGCGGCGGAAATGTCTGCCCCGTAGTTATTGTTTCCGCGCGGCATAAAATTGTTCTTTTTGCACCAAAGGGCGATCGCCGCCCACTCAGCGTTGGTCATTAAGTGCCAGCCTTGACCTTTGTTCTGGCAATACGTTTTTGCACTATCGAAATTTAATGAGTTGGCTGGATCCTGCATCGGCAAGCTGTACGCGCGGCTTCCGGAAACCACATTCTGATACTTGGATACATAGATCGCGTCTTTGGCGACTCCGTTCACAATAAACGCCGGGTGTGGTGTGGCTGCGCCTCCCGTGATTACGTCTGCAATATTGAATTTCGGGATAACGACCATGATGCTAGGATTCCCTTGGTCATCATACATAACCGTGTTTTTACCGCCAGTAGCCGCCTCAACTGCCGCTCTGAAACTATCTTTAATACTAAAAATAAATGCCATTAAATTAGCCCTCCTTCGTTATCATTATCAACAGTGAATGCGGGTAAGGCCCACAAGACCAAAGAGACCTCATCCACGTTTAGTGGCAAGATCTCTTGCATGAATTGGGGATTTTCATTTTCATCGACTTCGTCAGATTCTACCAGGTGCGTTTTCTGGGGCGGGATAATAACATTTGCGACATACCATTTTTCAACACCAATCCGAATCTTCCGCTCTCCATCCAGGGAGACATCCACCACTTGCTCAGTGTCCTGCTGTGCAGTAACCAGGTCAACCTCTAGCGATTGGGTACCCACTGTGATAGTCAGTAACGCACCGGTTAGGGAATACCCCGCCTTAGTACCTTCGTTAATCTCTTGTATCCTCAAGTTTTTTCACCAACCTTTCTTTAGCTAATATCGGGATTAATGATAGTCCAACGGACCTTCACGTTGTCCGCGTTTCCAGTAAACTTAACTTTGAATCCATTGGCAGCTTTTTCGTAAACCACAAGATCCCCAACCCTGGAGAAGTCTGAGGCTTCCTCAATGGACAATTGGACATCGTATTCTGGAGCATCAAACAGCGTATAGCCAGGGTTACTGATGAGAACAAACGGTTCGGTCGTCCGAAAGGCGTTATTGGACTCAATGCGACGAATATCGGCAAGGGTTACTGCCGTCAGATCCATGCCCTGGTCGGACCATGGCACAGTAGCCTTGTATAGTCCAAGCTTTCCGGTAGGTAGTGCGTCAGGCGCCAGGTAGAGCCGGTACCGGCTGGCAGCAACATCCCAATCGACATAAACATAATAGTCTTTGTTGGTCGCTCCTGAACCCAAGGGAACCATGGCCACTAATTGCTCATCAATTACCCCTACTTGCCGGCCATCGACGTGGCACTTGGAAACATCACCGGCCGTAAATGTTCCCGTCCGGGACACTTGCAAATAGCGGCTATTGGTCATCTTGGAGACAACGCAGCCCTCCATAACGCACTTATTGTAAATGTAGGCTGTGCCCTGCTGAAGACGTTGTTTTTTCCATTTATCAAGATCTTTTTCGATAGCGTTGATATGCTGCAGGGCCTCAATAGCAATGAGGCCAACGGTGTTGGCACCGGTATCTGCTCCACTTTCGAGATTGTTCATATTTTGAGCACTTAATGGGGTGCCCTCCTGTATAATGTTTCCATCCTGGTCCTTTACTTCATCGTACCAGGTTACTTTAGTATAATCACCCACTCATTTACACCTCCTGTAATCTAATTTCGAAAACGTTAAGCAAGCCCCGGGTCCCATCTTTGACAAGATTTTCGGTGCGTTCCAGCATGACTTTCCCCGTCACCAGCATGAGTTGGTACTTTGTAATTGTGCCAACAACGGTCTCAGGAACATAAACATAAATCTGGATAGAATCGGTCTTCAAAACTGTTTTTTGTATACCGACATCCACGTATTGTCCACTGACCAGAACACGAGCTTTGAGCAAATCATTCGTAATTGAGTTGTATAGGAAATCCAAACCGTCGGGTGTGAACATTTAGTACCCTCCTTTGCAGTATGTCGTCGGACTTACTGGTGTTAATTTAGTTGACAAATATTTGCTAAGCGAATCCATAACCCCCTCTCCATGCGACATTCCTTTGCTTCCGCTTGCCAATCGAATGACGCTTGACAAATATTTACTTAGCGAATCCACGATCCCTTCTCCATACGACATCCCTAAACTTGCGCTCGCCAATCGAATGACGCTTGATGAATACGCCTCCAACTTGTCAGTGAACCACTCAGCGTAGCTTAGCCCATCAGTAACCGAAGCGACAAAGGCATCTTCGGACGCCCTTAGTAACTCCGTAGAAGGGTAACTTTGCATCGAATCGATTAACGAATCATCGACAAGAAGCCTTCCTACTGTGTTCATTGCTAACCTAAAAGCGCTAGACCAATAAACTGCCAGTTCGTCGTTAAGTAGGTCTGTAAACCGTCGCCCTTGTGTAACCGTCAAAGGATACATATCCGGCCCCGCGCGCGCCAGGATGCTGGATAACCAGGCATTATGCTGGTCCGTAATTTGTTCGACATACCGCCGCCCGTTGGTTGTTACAAAGGGGTAAGTATATGGAGCCGCGCGCGCCAGGATGCTGGATAAATACGACGCCAATTCATCGGTGACTAGGTCGATGTATCTGTGTCCCAGCGTAGTTGGTGTAGGATAATGGAACGGACCCGCCCGGCTTAGGACATTTGACATATAACTATTCAGCTTGTCTGTGGCGAGATTAATGTGCCTGCGACCCAGCGTAGCTATAAAGGGTATTTTCAGAGTTCGTATCGAGCCACAAGAATCAAGTACCTCAGAGAACCATTTATTGAGTAAGGTTATGATATTTAAGGTGCAAATATATAAAGGGATAACCCCATCAAACTTGGAACGTGCATTCTTTACGCTATTGATGGTAGCCTCGAGCTTGCCTATATCAATCAGATCTGCATGTTCATCCATTCGCATAATGGCCCTAAAATGATATGGACTACCCATATACTCAAACCACTCTTGAATATATCCTGGGCCAAAATATTCAGCAATTATCCGTTCGACGGCCCGTTTTGTTCCGCGCTTGGCGTGTACCTGATCGGAGATCTTTATCGTCTCTCGTTTACGCTTCAGGTCGAGTGCTGAGTTGTACCAGTCAACGTTAAGTTCCCACGCCAGCTCGTCGAGATCAGCGTGGTCGAGATCATCGATCCGATCCCATGAGCGCAGCCGTTTAACGCGACCACCAGGCTCAGTAATCAGTTCATTGACGACCTTGGCCAGAGCCACGACAGCATTGTCATCCCTCATGAAGCCAGGGATCAGCTTTAGAATGTCCGCATCAGATAGCCGCATCAATCCATCACCTCATGTGTCACTATTAGGGAGCCGCTATGCTTGGCCACCGTTGTCAACGTCAGTCTTGTGTATATAGGGCTAATAATATCGACGCGCACGGCACTAGTCAGGTCACTACTCCACGCTGGCGCGAGGATCAGAGCCCGCAGCTTGTCAGGATTAATGTCTCGATCGAGTGCGGAGTCCTGCCAGTAGATATACTTATCGATAGCACCGCCGGCTCCCTCTATGGTCTCAATCACTCTTCTCTCGTCTGCTGCTGTAGTGTAGTATTTCAGCTCAATATCATAGCTTTGAACACTCGGAGCTTCAACCGTGACGTAGTCAGTGAGTGGTCGTACATCGTCAGCGCTACACGTTTCTAGCACCTTAGCAAGTATCCCTTCGTTCGGCAGTACGCCACCGTAGCAGATAGGGACGATCCTCACCCGTCCTTCCATCGTCTGGTCGATTTCAATATAGATCTCGGTAGATGTGGTCAGAGTGCCACCCACTATCAGCGTGATGGTGAGCAGATTATCCTCGTAGGTTTGAGTATAATCTGCGGCTAAGGCGGCCGGGGTTGTCTCTCCATGTGCGTATACCTTGAGCGTAGCATCTAGTAGATAGTTACCTCCTTTGAACGCCTTGCCTCCCACAACGGCAAGTGATCGCTCGATGGTTTCAATCTCGCTAACAACTACCACATCAGAGATCGTCGGGTCTGCCGATTTGGCCCAGTATTTATAAGCATTAACCGGGCCAGCCGTCGACGTCTTCGACGGTGCGATCCTGATACGTTCTCGCAGGCTGTCGTCGCCTTCCTCATCGCTCCCCCCAGCTGTATTCGTAATGTTCTCCACGGTGTCCACGTACGGGATCAGGTCGACAAGAACGTTGATAGCTCCGGTTGATATTCCGTTATAATCTGTGCCACCATCTACGCTTGATATTGCGACTTCCACACTTGTGTCTCCAGCTATTAGCACTGCCGTGGTATCTGTCTGAAAGTACCGTACGTAGTCGCTCGTGGCTCTTGTGCCATGAGGAATAATTATGTTCTCGCTGATCGGAGCGACTATTGTAAAACGAAGCACCGTCTTAGCCGGTACCGGCGATTGTCTTACCACGCCGAGACGTTCCCCCAGTGCGTCAAGAACTATTTCTCTTGCATATCTGAGCATTTTCTGGCGTGCAGCATCGTTCATGGAGCTATACATGGCCACAAATAAAGGGACCAGCGCCTCTCCAAAAATTCGACGCTCGTCCCCTGGATAAAGTGGACTGGCAACTCCGTTCTCGAGCGCTGTGATAATTTTGTTATATATTTCAGTGGTATCTGTGGTAATAAAATTTAGGTCACTCAAGTTCCTCATCCTTCCTGACCGTTATATCTGCAGCGATGGAGAAGTCTCCACCGGAGATATCGGAGGCAGAGAGATTAATACTGTTGACGTCCACGCGAGGCTCATAGGTTTCCACTACCCACTCTGCGTCTGCCTCGACGTCTGTTGTTGCCATGGCAGCAGGCGCATCAATGGTTGCTGTACTTAGGCCCTTTAGCCGCTCGTAAGGAACTTCGCCACGCGATATCCTTAGCAGGTTATAAGCGCATTGCTCAGGACTTCCGTTCCCTATTGATTTCATATCCTCCCTCCTTCTCAGGCAAGCGTCAACTCGTCGGTAAAGACCCAGCTATTAATTCCGCTTGGGCTTCCGAGCAACGTCTTTGCTCCATTTATCTGGGAGACGACGTGAGAGCGGTCCTTTACCCATTGTGGGATCTTTTGCCCAGTGGCATACTTTTCGCCAGTAGGCTTGGCCATGCTACCGACTTTCAAGCTAGAGCTTGTTGCGCTGACAATCTGAGGGTTTTCTGGTTTAAGCTCCGACTTGCTTGCTGTTTTGGCTCCAACATTGAGCGCCGAAGTACTCGTTGCCAGCACCATTACTGTGGTGGGGTTGTACTCTTCAAATCTGAGGGAGAGCTTTGCCGTCCTCATGCGACCAAAGTCGTCTAATTGCACGTCTGAAAGCCCCACCTCTTGCAGTTGCATCGTCGGCCCGAATTTCTTACCGGCGAGAAAAAAAGTTCCTGATTTCTTGACAAGATCAACCCACGACTCATACTCGGCACGAACATCAACACCTGCGGCGGAATGGAGCTGAGTCTCGAAGGATAGAGGCACAAGCTCCATTCCGCGCTCATTGGTCGAAGGGGAGTTTTCGAGATCAGCGTTGGTCTCTGCTTTAATTTTTGCAGAAGTAGAGAGACCCGAGAGGGCTGTCACTTTTTTGGTGGAGACTTCCCACTTTTTTGTCCTCCATTTTGCCATTACCGCCATGATTTTCACCTCGTTTTATTGTGGACCGCCAGTGTTTCCCGGTCCAGTATCAACTCCACTATGGGTATGGTTTTTAAGACTTATATCTCCGGCTTTTACGTCACCACCGGCTTCAATGTCTCCACCAATAAAGTGACCCCAATTACCATCCATACGAGAAAAAAGAAGACCACTCTGGTCCTCGAATATAGCAAACACTACCTCAGTTCCCTTAGTAAGATTCCCTGTTGATCCTCGCATGTGCCATGGGATAGTCACCAGGCGAGATACAAGGCCCTCCGCAGAGGAAGGGCGTACCCTTGCGCGCGTGCCGTCCGCTTCGATGTTTAAGATTATTCCTTTAATCACTTCGGCCACTTAGTATCCCCCCAGTGGTTTCCTGAAAAATAGTTTCGTTCGGTTGTTTATGTGGTCATGACGCACTCTGGTTACGAAAATCGTACCGTCCCACGCTCCAGCCTTACTCGTTGACAGTTTGATTAGGCTCGCCGCTGCATAGCCGAGCATAAGGTCCTTACTTAATGATCCAGACTTTTCAGCTTTATTGGCATGCCTTAGAAGCCCCTTGGCATATCTTGCTGCTTCTGCATCGCTTGTGGCATACACAATGCTGCGAGGTTTAAGAACTCTTTTATTTGTGCTGCCCGGGGCTGCAAAGGTGCCCTTATATGATCCGCTAAACACTTCAGCAGATCCGTAGGATTGATCTGAGCTATCCGTATACTCGAACACGCCGTCGTCTCCGATTTCAAGCGAGTCCGCAGGTTGTTGGCCCTCGATCTGCTGCTCATTATAACTGAGCAACTTGCCATCAAATATAAGCATTTGGCAACCTTCAAGCATGCAGAGCTTGTGAAAAAACTCAAAATCTGTTTCATTTACTTGAGAAAGATAGCTGTATAGATGATCTGTACATCCATAATTCTCGTACTCAAGACCATGCTTACCGGCTATCTCATTTGCGATTTGGAGGAAGTGAACCGCCTCCCATGATTTACTATTGAGTACCAGCCCAGAGAGAGGCAAGGACATTGCCCTGAGTGTATAAAGTCCATTCTCTGGCTTCAAGCTAGTGACGTTCATCTTTCCAGTTCTGGATGATCCATTCTCGAATTCCACCAGCTCGCCGTTGGCCGGGGCCCATTTATTCCACACTCCTTTCGGATCATTAAAACGGACCACCAAGGTATCGCTGCGCCCTTCCGCGTACATGTCGTGTACGCAGTAATTGACGGACACCTGCGGAAAAATGTCTACGCCTTGGTATCTTAACTTCATGTGCTGCGCCTCCAAGGCGGGAGGGTTTCAGGCATTTCGACATTATCTATTACTGGGAGCCTGAGAGCAACGTTTGCGTCAAAGATAATCACATCAGCATGATCCGGATTATAGGCGATGATATAGTGCGCGAGCCTTTCCTCGTCATACATGGAGAGTGCCAGGCTGTCGAAGGTGTCACCCTCTCTTGTTGTATAGTTAATAAATGACGTTACTCGTTGCAAACTTTCCCACCTCCCGCTGTTTGAGCCAGTCCTCTAACCAATCGAAAAACTCAGCTTCATGAGTCCTCAGTTTTGCCAGAAGACCCTCTTTATCAGAGCCGCCTTCTCCAACGTGGACAATCGGATTCCAGTTAAAACCACTAAAGTCATAAATAACTACGCTTGAATTCTCGGCCATTTCAGAGAGCGAGAAGTCATCAAGCCCGAGGAGTTGTCCGGCTACTGCCCAGTAACCAATATTTTCTTGACGACGTGCCGGATCAAAAGAGATTACGGCTTCCTTACCAGCTTCACCTGCAATGCTTAGGCCTTCAGTAAAACCACCGGACTCATAAGTTGGGAGGTTGGCCAACGCATTGCTTTCGTTAGAGGTGTTTACAGCGTTCGCGGTGTTTGCTGTATTCAAAATATCAGTATTTCGCCTAAATATTGACTGGATAAAAAGAAGCGTCGACTCCAGTATCCCCGGGGCTTGTGTCGTGCTTGTATCGCGCTCGCTTTGTGAACTGTCACCACTCAAGGTTGTGATCTGGCTCATTGCATGCCCAGCATTTTTGACACCCTGGCCTATATCTGAGCGTTCATAGACTCCCAGCCTACGCCCCGCCTGCTCCCAGTACCCTATATTTGCTTGCCTGTAGTTCGGGTCAAAGGAGATCACCGCCTCAGCAGCCTCTTCTCCCGCGATCGTTATGCCTTCGGTAAAGCCTCCTGCCGAGAACATCGGTAACCCTTCCAGCGATGCGACAACCGGTTGACCTGCGATTTCTTGGTTGTATACTCCGAGGAGTTGTCCAGCTTGCTGCCAGTATTCGATGTTTGCCGCTCGGTAAGCCGGATCAAAAGAGATTACGGCTTCCTTGCCAGCTTCGCCCGCTATGCTTAGGCCTTCCGTGAAACCTCCGGAAGCAAGCGTAGGGATTAGCGGTATGTTAATCCCCTTACCACCAACACCCGGTACCCAGTCTGGAATCTCGATCTTGTTAATGCCTTTTATAAAGCTGTTAATTCCTCCGATGATGTACTTGAACGGTGCCATAAATAGAGCCTTGATACCGTTGAATATACCTCCGAACATACTCACTATGTTGCTCCAAGCACCGCTCCAGTTGCCTGAAAACACATTCTTAATAAAATCGATAAGGCTTCCGAATGCCTGAGTCAATGAGTCAATGATCGGCCTGACTGCTTCAACCGCGCTGCCGAGCACTCCTGTTAATATCTCGGAAACCCACTTAATGAGCGGGATCAGAGGGGTAAGTGCCATGTTAATTAAATTTGCGAGCACTTCTATTAATGGTGTGATAGCTCCGGTAATTAATCCTAGAATAGGCTCAAGTAAGCTAATTACAAGGCCGAGGATGGGACTAAGTAGCGAGAGTATTACGTTTAGGATTGGCATGATTGCATGCATTAGCTTTAAAACTACCGGAAGTACCGCTTTAATAAATTGCATTGCCACCGGCAGTATTGCATCTAGTATCCCAAGCATGAGCGGCATGATCCCTGTAGCAAGGTCCGCGAACATAGGCATCACCATTTGAAGAATTTCACCCATTTGTCCGAGGAAGTTCTCGACGAAGGGCATGGCCAGTTTAAGGACTTGCTCTATAATAGGCCCGAGTGTCTCCATCGTGTCCGTTATGATTGGCATTAAGTCCCGGAGGCCATTCGCCAGGGTTGTGGCCAATGGTAAGAGAGCAACTTCTCCCGATCTTTTGATTGCCTCGAAAGCCGCTCCAATGTTGTCGTATTTCACTTTGTTAATCTGCCCAAGCGCGTCAACATTCTCCAGGGTTGCGCCCTTCATACTTGCCAGTACCGGGAAGATGTCGTCACCTAAATCCTCATATGCAGTACCAAAAAGACCGACGGCCGCTTGATTTTTGGCCAGTGGATCCTCCATACTATCGAGTGCCGTTACTACTTCAAAAAAAGCCGCGTTTGCCGTATCCCCACCTGCTGCGAAGCGTGAGAACATATCCTCGGCGTTCATGCCCAAACTCTTATAGGCTTCAGCTGAGCCTTTCGAGAGGTCCTTGGACCGGATATTGAATTCCTTGACCGCGTCTCCGACTTTGTCGATTGAGAAAACACCTACGTCACCGGCTGTTACAAGACCCTGGACGAATTGGTCTGCGGATAGCCCGAGGGCATCATATTGCGCCGAGTATTCATTAATAGTGTCTATTAAGTCCCCATTTTGGTCTGCTCCGTTTTGCGCTCCGTATGCAATTATGTTATAGGCTTCCTCAGCGTCAATGCCAAAGTTTTTCATCAAAGCCGAGGCTGATCGTGTGCTTTCTTCGATTTCATAACCGAACGTGTCAGAGAGAGCGAAGGCAGCCTCTGTGGCCTTGGTAAGTTCTTCACCTGCCAGATCTGTCATTTTGGTAACTTGAGCAACTCCCTCGGCTACGTCCTGCATGGACTCCCCGAAGTTGTCGCTATATACCGCCTTAACGACGTCACCAAGTCCTTCAAGCTCTCCGCCCGTTGCGCCTGTGCTGGCCGAGAGGTCGTTCATGACGTCATGGTATTCGGTACCCAAATTGTTGAGGTATTGGCCAGCCTCAAATACAGCTTTCCCCGAGGCGATTGCAATACCTCCGACTGCTATGCCCACCCCTAGGGCGCTGACGTTTATCTTATCTAGCTTCCCAGTCGCTTCCTCGATTGAGCTAGCGAGTGTAGGGCTTAATGTGCCAGCTATCTCTACAATAGTTTGCAATATTTTACTAGCCATCGCCCTCACCTCCTCGCTTTACGGTGTTTTGCTGCCCGGTGTGGCGGAGTGTTCTTGGCCTTTTTAGCTTGTTGAGCCGCGAAATCCTCAGCCGCCTCCGCGTATTCGATCAAAAAGTCTATGACCCGTTTCTTTCCTATGTCTGAGACTGAGGTATGGAAGGTTCTTGCATAGTCTCGGATGGCTCTTCTGAGTCTCCTGCTGTTGACTTGGCCACCGATCCCAGCGTAAAATTTCGGCCTATTTTCATTACCCCCATGACGTCAGGGCCTTTTATGCGTTCAAGGTCTACAATGTCATAGCTCGGATTAACTGCAATGATGGCAGCAAAGCCGAGGTATAGGTGCAGTCCATAGTCAAGCTCTACCGCTCCAGAAAGGTTCCCCCCTTTGGATCCGCTCGCTCTCATTTTCCTGCTGTCTGCCTCAGCAAATTGCTGAGCAGTGATCTCATCGGTGTTGTATTCCACGGAGTTTACGTTTGTGCCGTTGATCGTGATGGGTTTTTTAAGCCTTAGCACTTGATTATTCATTAGTTTCTCCCTTCAAATAAAGCCTCCGGAAAGCTCCGGAGGCCATTTTTTACAACAAGCTATTAATGTCCTTATAATAATCTTTGCCGTTGACACGGAGGATCTGACTTAGTCTGTCAACCAGTAAATACTCTACACCACCCACAAAAATCTGTACGCGAGACACACCGTAAGTTAGCTCATTCTCGGATGCCGATCCGATTTCAACTCCGATACCAGGCAAGGCTTTCGGGATGCAACGAACGAAGGCTTTGCAACCTTCTGGAGAAGTAGACCCATCAGCCTTGACAACGTTCTGTACCCATCTGAACTCAATGCTCTGTTTTTCCAGCTTGCTCATTTGGCTGAGACCCATGTCGAGTCCTACCTTTGTGATCGCCAACTCCATGTCCTCAAGGAGTCCGACAACCGGGACTGACATAGTACCCATGGCCTGTACGTCTGTGGTCATCATTGTAACGGCCGGAAGAGTAAAGGAGACGTCTTTGGCCACCAACTGATTGTCTGAATAAACGGTGTCGGCCACCGTTGTGCCTTTAATGTCTAACCATGGCATAATTATTCACCTCCAAAATAAGCTGCGAAGCCCTGCCTACGCCTCCTCACAATAGCGGACGCGCTCTTGAGAGGAGGCGTAGGCGTTGCGCTTACATTCCAGACGAAATCACCGTTCACAAGGTTTGTTAACGGGTTTGCCGTCTCTAAGAATTCAACGACTGGGTTGCCAATCAATGCGTTCATTCCGCCCAACGTGTCAAGCTTTTCCTGCTCCCTATTGACGATGGTATCCTTAAGTTGGGTGCTCATAGGTTCGTCGATCGTAGTTCCCCACTCAAGCTGGAAGCTGTTCGTAATGTGCATGAGCATCCTCATGCTTACATCGAAGATGGCACGAGGATCCACGTCGCCTCCGTACATAAAAGCAGCAGTATGGGGCCCCCATAGTACAAATTTACCACCCCAATATACTGCCGTTGTAATACCGGTTTCATTGAGTTGGTTACCTGTCTGTTGGTCATATCCCTGGTTCTTGGAGTCTGCTCCAAAATACTGCTTCGTGATTGCGATCTGCTTATTGGATGGACTCTCCATGGGGATCGAATCGTGGCTATTGTCCGTTCTTAACATTGTAGCCACCGCTATGGTACTAAGGTGGAAGATCCTGCCGTTGCCGTCCATTCCCATTGGCCAACATACTTTAGAACGTTCTGAAGTGTAACCTTTTTCAACCTTCCACGCCTTCGCCTTCGTGATCGTGTCTACCGCAGTGACTCCGTCCATGATAGGAATGTCAGTAATCACAAAGGCATCCCAGTGACCATTGATTTTCTGAGAGGCGGAAACCATTGCAGTATATACGCTCGGTGTTTCGCCCCATCCTGGTGCTGCAATGATATTAGTCACTGCGTTCGAGTTCTGGTAGAGCTTAGACAAAGAGGCCAGTCCGGTGTATTCTCCATCACTGGTTGCGCCTCCGATTATGTCAGCTGCTACAACCTTGGTTTTGTCGATTTCCGAGAAGGAGACGGACACTTCTCCTGTGAGTTGAGCGTCGGATTTCAATGACGTGATGACAAGGGCTCCCTTGGTATAGTTGTACTCCATTTTGAAGTCCACACCCTCTACCTTGTCAGCGATCACAAAGGTGTCAATTATTACGGTGTCGCTCTTGAGTTCTCCACGGCCAGCGCTGAAAGTTACAGTGTCCGTGGTTGGGAGTGCTTCCTTGTGGACGTCAGGGTCTAAGACATTAATAATGTGGATTGGGCCTACATTTCCCACGGTATTGTCAAAATGTGCTGCAAATGCTTCACATAATGTGTAGGCATCCCAGTCGGTAGAATATCCGAGACGAACCTGAGCATCAGGCATGTTTGACACTCGCACCGGATTATTGATAAGCCCGGCGTCAGCATAACCCCTCACTAAATTGATTGGAGCAGTACCGACGTAAACCGCAACCGTGCTGGCCTGCGCTGCACTGGCAGCTTTAGAGTCGCCGATGTTGCCCTGTGTTCCATGTTTATATGGCACGCGTATTCACCTCTTTAAATATTTTTCACAATAAATCTTTGTAGCTGTCAGAAGTCTTTCGACTGAGCCCATGTTCAAGGGTGCACTGTATCCAACTAAACCAGTACGGATAATAATCGACGATGCCACTTTCCTCCGTAAAAGGTCCATAGTCGACACCATCCTCTTTGACGAGCCTCAGTCCTGCAATGTATTCGGTGTTTTCGATGGTTTGAAGCGCTATGTCAGTGAAGTTCCAGACGTCACGCCAACCTTCACAGTTGCGCACAAAATGTTTTGAAGCGTCCGGTCCCACCCATCTCTGGTAGGTCCAGCGATAAAGGTCTGACTCTGTCGGGATGAAGGTATCCCCTCCATGCTCTCCAGGATTCCATGCGCTTAAGCAAAAACGGATCTTAAACCGCCCAGATCCTAAGCCAGGGCTGTCTTTTCCTTCGACAAGCTGTACACAAATGGAGGGTATGGGGGCAGCTATCTTTGGGGCAAGCCTATCCTTTGTCGGGACGTACATCACGAACGCCTCGGGAGTGACGAGTTTACCGACGTAGTTTGCGTCATTGGCATCATCGTCCGGAAGTTTGAGCTTGACCTTCTGGCAGATTGCCGCCTTCGTCCATTCGACTATATTGTCGAGATTGCGAACGATAGACACGAGACACCCCCTTCGTTAGATTGTACGATTTTGGCTTAGCGAGATCTGAGACATTCCTGAACTTTCTACCCAGTCGTCCACGATGCACTCGCGCCCATCGATATTAAGAGCAGAGCCTGGCGCCTTCTTTTTCGGTAAGTCCTCAGAGCGTGCAAAGATTAACATGCTCGACTCAGCGATTCCCAGCTCGGCTCCACCTTTCCTTGTTACGAGCGCATCGTCGTCAATTATAATCGTGATTTCTTTCCCCTCGACGGTGTGAGTCTCACCAAATTCGTCGATATTTAAGAATACGAGAGCGTTGTCTTGGGCGATCTGCTCTTGAAATTTACCAACCATCACTGAGCTACCGGAGGAATAGCGCCAAATACGGGAGGTATCTCTCCGTCCTCATCCACTTCACCTTCCCTGGCCATGTCAATTATTGCGATGATCTCAGCCTTGGATCTCGCTTTGGAAGCATCAACTCCATATGCTTGAGCAATTTCTTTCAGTTCGTCCATTTTCATGTCTACATTGTACTCAGGTAGGCTGCCGTCGTTTTCTCCATTGTCGGAGCCTGCTACCTTTGCGGCAGAAGCCTCTGGGACTGTCAGCTCTGTTTCCACATAGACTGCCACACCAAGTCTGACAAGACGCTGCTCCCGTTCTGGAGTAGCTTCAAATGGCTCATCGGCTGGGGTTTTAGGTATAATTCTGGCACCTTCGCAGTGGCCATATGTCCCTTGAATGATCTTAATCATCGTTATCTTCCCTCCTTTTTTCGATTAAGACTGAACAGTTGCAGAGATCCAAGGGTTCTTCTGATTCGGGATCAGCAACGGACAGGATGTGACTGTCAGCGTTCTAGTGTTACCCTCAGCACTGGACAGGTACTTCGGCACACGTCTAGCAGGGTATGTGTGGAACTGCCCGTCATACTGCTCAACTTGAGTGACTGCGCCGTAAAGAGTTCGGCCAGTTGCGGGGGCTGTCAGGATTACTTTGCCGGCTGGGATATACTGAGTTGCCACTCCATTGTCAGACTCGTAAGTATCATCATAGCTGATGATGTCGATCATTCTGCCATTTACATTAAACCTACCAATGACAGCTGCTCCAGCTGGTAGAGTGGACGGGTCGATGCTTCCAACGTTGAAATTCTTAATGTCAAGGAGCTTTTGAATGGTTGGGTCATGGATTATTGTATCTGCAACATCGGGCGCAACGATCAGCTCAGAGGCGGGTAACCCTCTGGAGGTTAATAGGCGGATCATAGCCGCGATGTCTTCTAGTATTTTGGCACCAACAGCATCCCAATCATTATCTGGCGTATAAATAGCCGGGTTAAGCGCTTCGCTATAAAAGCGGATTTCCTTCTCTTTGTACAATGTCAGGTCGTCAGCGTAGTGCTTCATAACACAGGCGTTGTTAAGCATGGTCTCAGCTGCCATTAGTTCCTCACGTCTAGAGATCATTTCCCCCATTTCATCGGCATCTTTCAAGAGCATCATGCTTTCGCGCTGCTGGGGTGTGAGTTTGTTGAATAGGGCTTCTCCGAAACCTTTCTTCTTGAGGTCGTCGATTGTTAGCACTCTGCGAGGAGCGATGAATGGAGGGGTGTATCTCTCCATACTGTACCCTTCGCGGGTAATGGTTACGCCTCCCTTAATTGGAGACACAAACGGTGCCAGCTTCTTACTTCCGTCTTTGTACTCAACGAGCACGTCGTCAGTCGAAAAGATGTCGGTCGCGTCGTTCGTAGGGAAATATCTATCGCGCAAGAAAGTATGGAGGGGCGCGATTTGTTCCACGGCCATGAGTAGGGAATGGGTGCTGTAAATGTTAAAAGCCATTTGTTTTTCTCCTCCTTATCTTTCAAATGCGTCAGCAAGGAAAATACCGAGAGCCCTTAGCTCTTCCTCGTTGGCTGCGGTCATAGTGTAGCCAGTGGCAACGATCAGCTTGTTGCCGTTGAAGTACCCAGCCTTATAAGCAGGTGCCACGACTGCGGCGCTCGTTCCTGTGTCGGTATCCTCTACGAGGATGTATTTGGCTTTTGCCATACCCGCAGCGGTAATTTCGCACGCGATGACGATGCTGGTCTCGTCTTTTAATGCGCCGTCTGCTGTCAGTGTAACGGTTAGCGTGTCGCTGGCGTACTCGACAGTGTAGTCGGTTGTGATGGTTGCCGCTGTTTCTGAATCAACTGCGTATACTTTCAGCTTGGATGTATCGAGATTTACCTTTTCATAGGTTGCCTCCAGTGTCGTAACTTCAAGGGTGGCTGTTACAATCTTGTCGGATCCGATAAGGATACCTTCTCCACCAGCAGCAGCCATAGCTATGACGGAACCCCGGGTAAGTATTCCTTGACTGGCCGTGAGTTTGATGTGGCCAGTCAAGGCTGCGGGATGATTTTCGTGGATCAAGTTATCAAAGCCCAAGCTCCCAAGACTTTCGTCAAGTCTGCTCATTACTTTTTACCTCCGCTCGTTATTTTGTTGTAGAGGCCCACAATCTGGTTAACTTCCTGGGCCTCGTCGGGTTCGTCGTCTTGGTTCCCCGCATTTGGTGCTGCACCTATTCCAGCAGCTCCAGATGCTTTGAAGTCCTTCGCACTATTGTCGAGGTGCTGCTTGCCGAGTTGTGCCTGTTTTTGCATAGCCTTCAGGGATAGTTCAGCAGCTGTACATGGTTTTTCTCCGTATTTAGCATCCGCAACGAGCTGAGGATCTCCTACCACCGACTCAATGCTCTCGATGTCTTTGATACGGGTTCTCTCTGCTGCGATAGCTTCAGCGTTTACAGTTCCTTTTGCCGCCGCTTCTATTTGAGCAACGAGCTCTGGATGCTGCTTTTTGAGTTCTTCCAGGTCCATATTTTTTTTGCCTCCTCCATTTGTTTTTTCTATTCCAGCCGCTGAGTCTTTTGGCGCTGCGGGCGGAACGCTTTTGACCGGGATGCCACCAGGAATGTTGTGCAGACCCTTGATGTTGTGCCCGATTCCATTTACGAGCAGAACGTTCTTGTCAGCGCTCATGATCATTTGTGGATCAGAGCCCTCAAGTAGCTTATTGGCGAAACCCTTATCAACCGCTTCCTTGCCCGTCATCCACGTCTCCTTTGTCATCATGGAACGAAGGGTTTCGACATCGAGATCGGTCTTTGCGGCATAGATCTCGGCAATTGCCCTTTCAGCTGCGTCGAATCCTTTGATCACCAACTTGAGATCTGTGATGTTGTAGTAGTCGCAGAGTGGGGCGCTTACTCCGTGGATCATAACGAGACTACCGGGATAAGTTACGACTTCGTCACCACTGCACATAATGACACTGGCTGCGCTGGCCGCGATGCCTTCGACGATAACCGTCTTTGATCCTGAGAGACCCTTGATCGCGTTGTGAATTGCGATGCCCGTATAAAGGTCCCCGCCCACGCTGTTGAGTTTGACCGTGATCTTGCTTTTTCCCTTGACTGTTTCTAGATCGTCGAGGAAGCCCTCGGGGGAGATATAGAAGCCTGGAAGCGTTTCGCCGGTCCAAAAATCTATTGGACGGCTGCTTACCACGTCACCATATAGGGTAATTTCTCCCTCATCATCCGACACGGACGCGACGTTCCAGAACTTTGGTGCTGTTGCTTGAGCTCCCGACGTTGAACCATTAATCAGTATTGAGGTTTTTCTTTTTACCATTGTCGTCTCCTTCCTTCAATGCTTGGAGTATTACGGCTTTGATGGTGTTGGCAAGCTGTGTTCCACTGCCTTCCTTTACGCCATTCGCCTCTGCGAGCTTGGTGTTTTCGCGTGCGAGTTGCTCGACATTTGCCTCCCACTGGCCACCGTTGAGCCTGATGGTCGATTGTTCACGAGTAGTAAATCCCTCGCTAACTGCGAGAATCTCAGCCGTTATTTCTTTTACCGGGTCAAGTTGCCCTTGGCTTGGTCCGATCCATTCACTGCCGAGATATGCGTTGCGCATGGTGGGGTTTGTAATGTGGCCCGGTGCCAGTATCCGACCACGGGCCACAGCTTCAGCCATCCATACCTCGTAGGTAGGGCGACAGAAGTCATTAGTAAACCAGACGCGTCGCATCTTGAAGGCTTTCCATGCCTCCAGTAGCGCAGCACGACTCGCCGAGTAGCTAGCATCAAACGCCTTGAGAAGCAGATCAGCCGGCACTTCAAGAGCAGCGCCTACTTGCTCACATATCGATCGTATGAAGCCAGAAAATCCATTGCCTGGGCGCTTTGGATCCGCGAAGGTTACGTCTTCTCCAGGCTTCAGGATATTGACTTGGCCGGGGCCCATTTCATACTCATTCGGATCATCCGAGACTTCCGAATTCCCCACTTCATTAAATGGGTTTTCACTAGTTGACGCCTCGGTCGTAATGAACGCCGTGAAGAAGCTCTCCACCACAGCGGCGATGAGCTCGCTTTCTGTGTATCTCCTAAGTTGAAGCAGCGGCTCGATAACCTGTGCTAAATAACTGACGCCACGGTATTGATCAGGGCGTTCCGTGTCCATGATCTGTAGAATGTTTGGTAGTCCGGTGAGCTCTCCATATGCATCCACCCGCTTCCACTCCGTCGTCTTAGCCAATCCTATTTGCAGCGGATAGGTGTTGCGGATGTGATACGCAACGATCGCGCCATCATTATCGACCTCGACTCCGTCGTAGATGTTGTTGCCGTTTTCCGCCTTGCCGTCTGTCATGATGGATAACATATAACTTCCTGGCGTGCTAATTCGATCAGCCTCGATGACGTGTAGGCGCAAGTTGTAAGGCATAAGTTGCGTAACCTCGTATTGCTTGAATACGACGAAGGAGTCGCCGCTTAAAAGCCATGACACGAACGCGAGTTGCTGTATGGCGTAGAAGTCATTGACACCGGTGGCATCGCAAGCTCGCTTACTATTTGCCCATAGGGCAAACTCTGCTTCGGCCTTTTTTTGCCACGCCTCAGCAGCTATAGGCGTCATGCCCAGCGCTTCACGATCTATACGACTTTTCAGTTGAAGTCCGATGCCTATGACATTAGTGCGATTTGTCTTGATTGCCGATGTTGCGACTGGCGCCGCCATATAAAGCATCCTAGCCCGTTGGCGTAGCGTGTAGTTGTTGTAGTCAATATCCTCTTGAGCGCTACCGCTTTGTGCGTTAAAACCCTTGGTTGCTTTCTTTTTCCAGCTCGCCCCAGCTTCTCCGTACCCTTTGTTCTCTGGATGAATCGCTGCCCTCACGTTGCGTTTTTGGGTTCCTTTGATTAGTCTCACCTCCCTTACCAATCACAAGGTACCACCCCGATCGCTCGGCGTGGTTTGCCACCAACTAGTTCTGAATTCAACTCTATGATCTCTTGTTTGAGTTGCTTGATGTTATTCCAGATCGTATTGAGATCGGTGTTGTACCTTGACAGGTTTCTAGATCCAACGCCGTAGCTCTGAACGCCATTGCTTAGCATTTCTTTTTCGCGGCTTCGATAAAGGGCGAGCCTCTCCTTTACATCTGCGAGATCAGCTGTTATGTCCTCCTTGGTTCGCATTATCGTCACCTCCTCGAGATATTACCAGTCGTCATCAGGCTCCCGCTTCTGTCTTTGCTTCAGCTGCTGTACAGACTTCGGCTTGGGCGTTTCTGGTATCTCCTTTAATCTCCGCTCCACGGCGTCCATGTCAGGGTCGACTATCTTTAGGCCAGCGAGCGCATAGTTACGGCAGTCAAGAGCTTCATTTCTAGCGTGACCAGGGAGTTTTTCCCACCCCCATCGATTGCCCGTGCGGCTTTTCTTTAATACGAGTTTCTCGGAGAGTAACCCGTTAAAGTAATTGGTATCATAACCACGATCCCCTCGAGGGAAGTGACAGAACTTCGCGCCAGCTTCCTGCACCTTGAGGGCGCTCATTATTGAGGCCTTGCCAGCATCAACGCCCAATGTATAGAGCCAACATGTGATCTTCTTATTGCCCTTGATCGGCACCTTTGACGGTGGGCCAAAGAAGGGTATCCCATCTCCACCTTTACCCTTAATTGCGAACACACGTTTGCCTTGCCTTGCTCGACATGCTTTGTAAACCTCTTGAGTATAGTGGCCTCCAGAGTCGACGCAAGTAATCGAGAGCTTAAGACCGCTTCCGCTCTGGAATTTATAGACGTGATCTATGACATCATCCAGCCGCTTCCATACTTCCTCCGTGTCTGGTTTGCCCATGATATAACCTTTTTTGATGCCCCACGTTTCGCCATAGTGACCGTGGCCGACGACCTCATACTCTAGGCGGTTGTCCTGGGTATCGACACCGCACGTCAGGACAAGCACGCCGTCCGGCAATTCGGCAGGATATTCCTCTCGGCGGGAGAGCATCGAGTCCTCATCTTCAAGGTCTCCGCGATCTTCCCACAATTCTCCAAGTAGAGTATTGAAGACGACCTTTAGGCGCTCGGGATCGTGCTGTGCTTCGAGGAACTTTCGAATGATTTTAGTCCATGGCGTCCATGGGGACGAAAAGGCGTTAAGCCAAAATGACCGGACCCCATTACTATAGGCGTCCGGATTGTCTGCGATCCACTTGGCGGGCTGTTTGCGCATAACTTCCTCTGCGGATAGACACCCGCATGAGCTGCAGGCCCAGCCTGTAATCGTCACATAGTAGGTCTTTTTGCGGTTCGCCTTAACGACCTCATGTTCGTATTTCACGTTATCGAATACGATGCTGTGCCATTCCCCGCATTCAGGGCACTGGTGGCACCATCGTTCTTGCGTACCTTGATAGAACGACGTCTCGATGTTGCTGCTACCCTTGATGGTCGGCGTCGATACCTCGATTGCTTTCGCGTTGTAGAATGTCGCCTGCCTTGCTTCAGCAAGAGCCCACGGATCACCCTCGGTGCCAGCGCTTAAGGCCCATCGATCCCGCTCGTCGCCAAGTATGTACCGAGCAGGAGTGGATGACAGGGCCGACGCGCTGTTTGACCCTGTCATCGTGAGCATGCCACCGGGAAATGATTTTTGAAGGATGGTGTTCCCGCTGTCGCGCGTCTTAATCTCTGATACTTTAGCCTTCAGGGGCTTACTGTCTCTGATCATCGGGGCCACGCGAAGTCGTGAGAACTTCTTTGCATCTTCAAGCGTTGGCTGGACGAAAAGGATCGATCCTGGATCTTGATCAATGATGTACCCGATGATGTTCAGCTCGAGCTCAGACTTTCCAACTTGCGATGCCGCGACCATTACAATCTTTTGGATTCGTGGATCCGTGAAGGCTTCCATCGGTTCCCTTAAATACGGAGTTCTCGAAGTTCTCCACGGCCCTGCCTCTGCCGAGTTCTCAGGGGAGAGGCGGCGGTCCCTGTCAGCCCATTCTGCCACGGTAAGGCTCTCGGGCGGCCTGAAATTCTTGAGTGCGCTCGAAATGGCTGCGTTCAGCCTTTCGAGCGCTCGCTTATCCTTCCGGGCCATCTTCCTCTAACTCTTGCCAGCCTTGACGATCCCTTATCCGCCGCTTATATTCCTCGGGATCGTAGCGATAATTTGAAAGATCTGAGAGAATGCCATGGCATTCTTGCTTAATGCGTTCCGATGCTTCTGCCGCTGTTTTAGTATTGGCCACATCTATCGCAAGTCGTCCAGGCAGCGCCATGATCATGCTACGAATCGCGAAAACCAGATTCGTCGTCATTGCCTCGACGTCCTCACTGCGGTGCATTTTTCCCTCGAGTTCATTTAGTTCGAGGGCTGCTATTCCTGCCTTGCTCTCCTTGAGATCAGCATCAGCTTTCATCCTGCGCACTTCGGCATCAACCACTTCGCCGCTCTTAGCCCCTCGGTTACTAGCTTTATCGCTTAGGTACTTAATAT
>Ga0209728_1000261_pt1 | contig 48554 bp, 54 predicted proteins | sample RifGroD1_FD_183997 | JGI IMG/M metagenome (GOLD analysis project Ga0209728, IMG submission 183997) | Groundwater microbial communities from Rifle, Colorado, USA - Groundwater D1 (SPAdes) (version 2) | ecosystem: Environmental > Aquatic > Deep subsurface > Groundwater | place: Rifle, Colorado... | reverse complement strand
TTCCATAGCTTTCGTTCTTAGTTGTGCTACATTTTCAAATAGCTCTTTTTCATGTTTAGCATAACCTTTTACAATTTCAACAAGGTTTGGAATCATGTCATATCTCTGCTTTAGAAATGTCTCAATATCTGAGCTAGCCTCATTTACAACCATCTTTAGTTTTATTAAAGAGTTGTAAAGATTAATTAGTACTAAAGCTACAACACCAATTAATATTAATGGTATGTACCACATATTTATATTCACTTAAACTTAATATATTTAAAGTATATTTAAATATCTAAAGAAGTTCAATATTACTCTTTCTCTGAGACCAATTTCTGCCTCAATGAAGAAAGCCATATATATGACAAATCTTCAGTATGATTATTAGTTAATAACTCCCTAAGTAAATCATTGTTAACTAACTTAGTTGTATATTCTCTATTTGTTAATATTTTTGATAGGAGAGTTACATCCAAAACTCTTTTAATATCACATCCCCAATTTTTTATTCTATGATTTAGTGCTTCGTTAACAGCATTTAACTCATCATCAGTAGTGTCAGTATATATATCTTCAGCTACTGTTTTATCAAGGATTATACTCAAGGTTTCTAATAGCTCTGGTTGAATTGAATCAGGTAATTTTTCAATATTGAAATTTAATGGGTTTGCACGAATTACTTCTCCAGTCCTCTGAGAAGATTCAAATATGGTTTGATCCGAAAATGCTATCAACTCTCTACTAATTTTTTCTTCTTTATATTCCATACTATGATTATACTACTAGATTTAGATACTTTGAATATCTAAATATATCTCACATATGGAAACTACTAATTTTTACTTAAAAGTATTAACTATTTCTTCTCCTCTTAAGTTGAGTTAAGTACATTGGAAACCTTTGAAGAAAGTGATTTATTCCTAATACTCCCATAAAGATAGATAGTTCTACATGCCAATAGAGGAAATTAAAACGTATATTGGATAGAGCAGGGACATGATATTTCAATATCATAAGGATACCAAAACCAAAGGTAGGGATAAGGAGAAAAAGAAATAACATTGTATTCCAGAAGCCATTAAATCCTTTTAATAAAGATAGTTTCTTTGTTGTCTTTATTATCATATATGGAATCCAATACAGTATGATAGATAAAAGTAGAGGAATAACAAGGTTGTATGGATTCTCTTTAGATGTATTTAGAGTATTTCCATTGTTCAAAGTAATATTTCCTATTAAATATTGCTGTAGTAGATTGTATGTATTAGTTTTATAATCTTCTCCTTCTACAGCTGTTGAAGCAATATCCCTTGTTACATCTTTACCACACATAGTTCTAATATCTATATCCAGATCGTTTAATGGTACATATTCTGTAATATCATAAACATTCTCTTCAAATACTATCCAACAATCAGATTCTAAGTTATGTGTACTAACATCTTTAAAGGAATAAGCATATGTAGTCTGAAAAGAAAGAAGAAGTACAGCCATAATTAAAATTGTTTTTTTCATTTTTAATATATTTAAGTTATTTAGTATTTAAGTATCTAAGTCTTTCATCCTTATCCATTCTTTCAATTGCATACCTTAATGTTGTTCTAGGTATATATTGTAAATTCTTGTCTAAGAAATCTCTCAGAGCAATGGTATCACGTTTCCCAACCTCTCTCAACATCCAACCAATCGCCTTATGTATTAAATCATGTTTGTGATTTAGTAATCTTTTTGAAATTTTTAAAGTATCCTCAACCATCCCCCTTTTGATAAAGGCATAGGTAGATACAATTGCAATTCTCTCTTTCCAAAGATTATTTGAATCAGCCAATTTGTATAACTCACCCTTCATTTCAGGTTTTAGAATTAGGTACTCACCCAATATCTTGTAACAGGAAAGATCTACAATATCCCAATTATTTACACCTTCTAAGTTATCTAAATAGAAGGCTACAATGCACTCTTTGTTTTCTAAATCAGCTTTTTCAAATTTATATGTAAGAATTAAATATCCTGTTAGCCTTACCTCATGTATCGGGCTTTGTACTAACTCCTTTATCTCATAAAAGGATATATCTTTGTAATACTTCATAGCAATACTACGAATATTGGGTACTGTAAGACCCCAGAAGATATCTCCTTGCCCATACTCCCCCTCTCCCGTTTTAAAGAATCTTGGAAAGAATTCTTCCTTTTCTTTGTTTTTGTGACTTTTAAGCTCTGTAAGTATATTTTTAGTAATATTCATATATAATGATAGCATTAAAATATTGATTAGTAATATGAAATTAATATCAAAGTTTAAGAGTAGGTATAACAATATTACATATAAGACATACCAAACAGATAATGGTATGAAGGTCTTACATTTAGATAATCCAGCAACAAGTAATTTTGATTTTGCAATTATTCATAAAGCAGGTAGTGCATATGAAGATCAAGAGGGTGTACCAAGAGGTACAGCACATTTCTTAGAGCATATGTTACTTAATCCTAATGATACATTTAAAGATAAAGATGAGATAAATAGGTTTGAGCAAGGAAGTATAAATAAACCAAAAATAGATATTAATGCTTTTACAAATAGAAGATTTATTACTTTTACTGGCTATGGTAATGAGAAGGCCAAGTTAAGAATCTTAGATAGATTAGAGAGTATATATATATTTAACGAAAAAATACTTTCAAAATATATTGAGAGAGAAAGAGAAATAATACTTGCAGAAAAGAGTAGAAAGTTGAAAAAAGAGAAAGATAGTATGTTAATGAGTTTAGATTTTCTCTTTAAAGGTATACAAGATGAATATACAGGGGATGTTCTTGGAGAGGTCGTAAATATTAAAAAAATCAGTATGGATAATCTAGAGAAATTCTTTATAAACAGAATATCTAAAGATAGTACTGTACTTGCTATACAAAGTAATGGAGAGTTAAGTAGTAATGTAATAACTAAGATAGAGAAAATTTCAAATACTATTCCTAATAAAAAGGTTAAACCTTTTAATAGTGTAGAGTTGAAAAACAAATGGAGAGTAGGTGCTTTCTCAGATGAAAGAGCTAATGGTATTAGTATAACTTTTTTGTATTTTGAAAAATTAAAAAAGAGAATTAATTATAAAGATCATGTAGTTAGATACTTACTTTCTAAATTGTTTGATTGGTTAGCATTCGAAATTCTTAGAGAAAAGATGGGGTTAATATATAACTTTAATAGTTTTAGAACTCCTGCAATTACTCTTGGCTACAGTACCTATGGATATAAATTTACAACTGAGAAAGAAAAGATTGTAAAAGTGTTAGATGAATTTCATAAATTAATATATGAAGAAACTTTTAAATTTCTTAAGACAAATAAAGGGAAAGAATGGTTTGAAGATATTATTAGTGAATACATATTTCCTAGAACTTCGTCATACGATGAAACATTAGGTGAGGATACAGCAACAAAAACAATAATGGATATGGAGATCTTTAATTATAATAAAGCTGTAAGAGAAGCAAAGAGTGTAACTATTAATGATGTAGTACTTTGTCTTAAAGAGCGTTTAAAGATTCCTCCACATATATGGATAGAGAGTGATATGAGTAAGGAAGAAATGTTGGCTATTATAAAGGATTCTCCTTTTGAAAAAGAGTTTAGTAGTGTATAATCCGAATATTTTAAATATTCATATACTATTGAAATGCCAGAAATAGAAGAGAGTGATTCTTATAAATTAAAGGTTAAGAGATTACTTCAGCGTTTGTATAAATATGGTATTACACAAGAAGAGTTACCTACTATGATTGATATGTTAGTAGATTCTATTGTAGAAGATGTTGCTAAGGCTGGTAGAGTACCTAGATATTCATATATTTTAATGATTAATAGTCCAGAGATTTATGAATATGAATATGATAATTATTTAGAAATATCATGTGGATTTGAACCTAAAATGGAAAATATAGATGATATTGCTATTGATGGATATATGGTTCTTCCTACTTCAGGGAGTGCAAGAATGGATATAGAGAGTGGAGAGATAGTAAATGTTAATGTGTCTTGGGAAGAGAGAAGTGTAGATGATTATGATACTTAGTATTTTTAAGATATAATATTGGAATATGGTGGATGTAGCTCAACTGGTTAGAGCATCGGTTTGTGGAACCGAGGGTTGTGGGTTCAAGTCCCATCTTCCACCCCATTTCCCAGATTTGTTGTAATTGTATATTGCATCAAATGGCTTTTGTAATTCTACATAAAGCTTTTTATCATCTAGAGTAAGGTTCAAGGTTATCAATCCTAAAAGCTCCCGTTTTTTATCTATGCTTGAACTTTGAAATATTTCCCAAGCATGGGTTGATATATTTAATAGCTTTATCATAAGGTCTGCGAAATTTTTGTCTGCTTCAGGGAATCTATTTAATATCTCATTTTGTTCTGTTATTCTTAATCTAAGTTCACTAGCCTTTTTGTCGTATTGTTCTTGAGTAATTCTGGCTTAGACAAGAGGAAGAGATCATTCATCAATATTTCTCTTGTCTTTGTATATGTAATTCTAAGTAAGTCCTCCTCTCCTTTCTCCTTTTCTGTGGAAGGAAACACTCTTGTCTTCACCTTTATATATTGCTTATATAACTCTTCAAAAGTAGATAAAACCTTTATCTCTGTAATATCTTTTCTATAATCATAAGGATCTAGGTGACTGATAAGAGAGGGCTTGTATTCAGCAAGTGATACAATTGAAATTACTTTTTCATCTTTTTCAAGTTTGTTAAGAATAGATATATAGTCTTCATATGCCAACCCGCTTAGTCCTTCATCCTTTTCTTGGGATAAAATAATAGACGAATCTTTTGGAGATAACTCTATCTGATCTTTAATACTTTCTAACACTAACTTTATTTTTTCTTTTGTATTCATTACTTCTTCTTTTTATTATTCTATAAGCAAATCCTCAACAATTTCTGTTAATTTATCTAATAATTGCCTTACTAAATCAACCTCTTCGTGAACATCTCTTTCAGAAATTGTGATTCGCATACCAATTTTGATACTGTTATCAGCTGTCTTATCTATATATTCCTGATCTACAATTCCTTGTGTATGAACTAACAAATGCCTTTTTTGGAATATAACATTAAGTCTTTCAAACTTATCTTGACCAATCAATGTCTGATAATCTTGATTATAAACTGAAGTTGCCCATACCTTACTTCCATCAATTAAGTTCTGAAATATGTTTTTCTTTAATGCTGTAGCTAAATCTTTCTCTTTAAAAAGTTTAGTTGCATTAACTTGGAATATCTCCACAACATCTTTTATAGAATTCTCTAATGTTGATTCTAGTAAATTTTGCCTACTATCAATATCAATTGAAAGTACAACTGCTTTTAAAATGGAAATGTTTTTTTCAATTTTTTCAAGTTGCTCTTGATAGTTAATCTTTATATTCCCACATGAAGGACAATATGAATTGATACCAATGTAAGCATACCTACAATGACATTTTTTACATTTGTCTTTTGTTATAAGGCATTCTAATGCTGGAATATTCATGTTAGAGCGGATTCTGTATCTACCCATTGTATCAATGACTTTTGATACTTCTTTCTTCATTTGGTTAAATACTAAATCCTTTTGTTCTTCAGGAAGCCATTCACCAGTATCAGAGTTTATGTAATTACAATAAGGGCAATGTAGTTCTGAAATCTTTAAATAATCTTCCTGATACACTTTAAATGCCCTCATGCATTCAGTATTGGGGCATTGCCTATCTAAATAACCCTCCGTGTCATATTCAATTCCCGCAGAGATAGTCTTCGTATCCTCAAATGCATTACCAAGTCTATCAAGGTCTTGCTTTAATCTATCCAAACCTTTAATTTTGATTGAAAAGCTCATTCCTCTTTATAGTAAATTACTCTCTTGATTATACTTCTATGTTCATATCTTGAGAATAGGGCTTATCCCATTTAACTTCAGATACTAATTGAAGTATAATTGCCTATAGTTAAACTATTAAGGACACATTAAATGGAAAGTTTTATTTTGTTTATCAATTCAAATTCTTTTGTTGCTCTAACAACTATTCTTGCAGGAACTACCGCTTTGATTGTGTACCTTAAGCAAAAAGCAGATTATAAAAGAGATGCCTCCAAGACATTATATTCTGAAATTACAAATGCGGAGAGAGTGGTTAAAGAGGTCAAAAAAATTAAACAAAATAATAATTTATTATCGTTAGGAAATGATGCTGGGAAATATTCTTTAGGTGATTCAAGCTGGGAAAGACTAAAGTATTTATTTGTTAATAATTTTGACAGTAATGAATGGGAAAAACTGAACACCTTTTTCAATCAAAGGGATGAATACACAAAAACTATTACAAATATCTCCAATTTATTTCCGAAAAACCTTGAGCTTAGAATGCAGTCAATACAATGTGAACTTGCCAAAATAGCAACTGAACAAGCCGAAGAATGGAGTAAGATCAAAGTCCCCGCAGATACAACTGATAAAAAATATACTGAGAAGACGAAAGGAATCATTGAGAAGTATGAAAACAAGGCAACTGCATTTAAGACTATATTTATTGATGCCAATACATCTTTTAGGTATTCCTATCTTCCACAGGGGACTTTTGAACCTTTAGAAAAAGTTGTTGATATTATTGATACTGATCTAAGTATATCTTCCATTGGGTTAAAGATTAAAAAGATGGGAAAATGATTATGACTTGTTTTCTAACAGTTTATTATCATTATAATTAGAGAAAAGACTAGATATGGTTTCAATAGAGATATGATTCACTCTTAAACAATCGGCAAGGTATAGTACTATGTCCCTTAACTGACCCATTGTGATATTTCTTGTCTCAATAAAGTTGTTTTTATCCTTTACTGACGAGTTTTCTAGAGGTTCTAACTCTCTATGAATATTAACAAGTTTCTGTTCACCCTTCTTAATAATTAGAAGTGGCTCTTGAATATCTATACTCACTTTCAAATCTTTGATAACAATATTCGCTCCTAGATGATTCAAAATAGAGTTTTTCTAATTTTTGCTTTTGATTCATTTTTCATTTTCATGTTACCAAGTGATTTCACCAATTTCCTAATTGTTTCTAAAGCCCAAGCAATATCTTGTAATTATCTCCTGTATCTCGATGAGTAATTGGTAAGTAAAACCCCTCAGAAGTTCTTGGTATTTCAAAGTAGACATTCCCTGTTTTTGCGAGATTAGGATTTATAGACTCATAATATAATTGGTTGCTATCTTCTATTAAGTATAGTGATTGCATCTCATACTGATTATCTTGTGAATCGGCAACAATAACCATATCGCTTCCAACCATTATTTCTTCACTTGAGAGATTTTTTATTGTCAGATTTAGTTTAAGAAACACATTGTTCTCGTCCGAAGGCTTCGTAGCATCCCCAAAGCCAGAAGTTAATTCTGAAAGTTGCTCAGCCTTATTTGCCTTTATTGTTATCGTAGCTAAGGTTACTTCTTCTCCTAATCCTTTTTCTATAGTATTAGATACATTATCCGAAATTTCATTTCCTACTGTTGAATCCTCTAAGCTATCTATTTTGAATATTCTCCAAGTTCCACTTTCATTTCTCATAGATGCACTGAGCTTCCTATTGTTTATTTCTAGTATAATGTCAGCAGTTTTACCATGTTTCTCTATATCCAATTTTGTTAGCAAGTTAACAAGGGTCATCTCTGAATATAATGAATCTACGGAATCACCCCCTTCAATAGCTATTTTGAACTCTGTCTTAGCAGTATTTTTTGCAGATTCAATTAACCCAGATAGTAACCCAGCAAACATACCAGCATCTTCTGTATTTGTATCGTCCATAGAATCTACAAAAGCATTATCTATAACAGAATCAACATCAACATATTTTTCGAATAATGGATAATCTCTTTGTAGGGTTGCTCTTCTAATTTGTAGAAGTGAATAGTAGGGGGTTGTTTTGAAATATACAAATGTGGAGATAGCTAAAACTACAATACCTGCAATTGTTCCAAGAATTATGAACAACAGCTTCTTATTTTTTTTGTTTTCCATATCTTTATGTTTATATTATTGGTTTCATTATACTTCTAAATAACAAATTTTAGAATAAACTACTTGACTAAAGATATTTCGCACCATATTCACTCTTCCACCCACCATCTTTGTCTTTCACCCAAAAATACGGTTTGAATCTTTGCTGAGTTTCCTTCTTTGAAATAAAAGGTTTTAATCGTCGCTTATATTTGGTAAGCAATTTCCCTAAATAATCATTGCTAAATCCATTTATTGAAAGTAAAACCCTTACAAGAGGTGGATATTTTCCAGTTATATTTTCTTTAATCCTTTCTTCAAAGAGTTCTAGCAATTTATTTTTCATGGGTTTCAGATACTCTTCTCCTGTTTTTTCGACTCCTTCCCATAGCCATCCAAATTCAAAAGTAGCATCCCTAGCTAGTTCCTGTCCCTCATTATCACTTAGTGATGCAAGACTCTCACAAAGCTCAAAAACTCTTTGAACAATCTCATTTGTTAATGTGTTTTTTTCAATATTCGATTCTCTATCTGATAGCTCAACATGTCTATCCCCATCCTTCATGAAAGAATATTCTAATTGTTGAAAGAACGATGTGATTTCGTATCTTTCCTCAAAAGATTCACCCCTCTTATTCTTGTTATCTCTAATTTCATACACAATTGATTCATACTTTCTGGATAAATATTCCAGTCCAAAATGAAAAGGATTTAGTCCTATTCTGTTAAGATTCTGGTTTTCTTTCTTACTCAGATAGTCTCTGATTGCTACATCCATAGTATGAGTTATTTTTTCCAGTGTGGCTTTCTCTTCTTCTAAGTCTGGAGATGTTATCGAAAACAAAGGGTAGGTAGAATAAAAGAAATTATCCTTATACAAATTATCAATAATACAGCGGTAAGCTCCATCTCCTAAATCTGATATTTCATAATCTAAAAAAGACTTTTCCGACAACAACCTAGATGATAATTTCCTTATAAAACTCCAGCACTCCGTTGCTTTCTCCTGTTTTATTGTATCTAAAATAAAAAGCAATGCATATTTGTCTTTCGAACATAGATAATCTAAAAACCATTTGTCTGTTAGAGCATAATTTAATAGCTCATCTGCGTATTTATATTGTTCATCTCTTTCTTCTTCGGGTTCCCAATGCTTTAGATGCTTGAGTATGTGACCCAGATTATTATGAAAAGAAAGTAATTCACATATTAAGCGATGATTTTCTACTGTTATTGGAGTTTGAACCTTCAGTAGTCCAAAAATTGTTTCAAAAAACTTTTCGGGCTTTTTATCATTATAACGAAGTGGAAAATATAATAGTCTTGGGTATAAAGTTATACAAAAGTAAAACAGGATTAAACCTACCAAAATACTAATAGCCAAAATCTTAAAAATAAGTCCATTTAGTATAAACATTGGAAGAGTAAAAGGAAGATGAACAAAGTCTTGCATCCGTATAATAGGAATGAGTTCTACAACAAGGTTCAAAGCAATGACTATAATCAAAATAATTATTGTTAATAAGGAGACTTTGGACTTTCGGAGTAAATATTTGAGGTTCTTTTTGCTACTAAAAAACTCTATTCCAGCATATACTAGTGCTAAAATTTGTAATAAGTCAGCCCAAGCTAATATATTTTGAGTTTCTGTCATAGGCAATTATATAACTTAAAGATTGAAGATACCAACGAATCAATATATATGATATGCGGTATTGGAATTATATTGTATAGTATGTTTGGTATAGATTGTTTCTAATTTCTTCCCACAATCTACCCCATATATCATTGTATTAAACCTTTTTCTTCACAATTTTCATATATATATACATTAGTTAAACAAAATATTCTTCATATCATATTTCTGCTATAACATAATGCACTGGGTATATACCTATGAATCTCTGGAGGAGATATGGATATAACTGTTAAAGTAACATGTCCTTGTTGTAAGAAAGAATTTACTGCAACTGGAATTACTTTAGAAGAAGCATTCGCAGAAGCAAGCGAAATTCTTCAATGTCATTTAGATCTTGAAGTCTGTTAGGAATAACAACCCTGTGCCAGTAGAGGCTATCCTGATTTCATTTCATATATAGCCTCTACTGTACTACCTTTTAAATTACTAAAGTATCATGCCTATCAGGACCATATGTAAGCATTACTGGTTTAGTATTACTCTTTTTAGATAGGTAATTAATAAAGGTATGAATCTCTTTAGAAAGTTTTGAATAATCTCCAAAAGAATTAAACTCTCTTTTCCATGGTTTAAATTTTTTGTATATAGCTCTTACATCACTTAAATACTCCTGATCAGGTCTATACGGTACTACCTTACCACCTTTTTTGTACCCTACACATACCTTAACACCTACATCATATACAATATCCATATGGGTAAATACCAGCTCCTCAATACCACCAACCCTACAGAAATATTCAAGCATGACCAAATCCATATATGCAATATCTCTTGGTCTTCCAGTTGTTGTACCATACTCGTGAGCATCCTCTCGAAGAGTAGATGCTAATTCTTCTTCCATAAAGGTGGGAATTTTTCTCTTTCCAACACTAGACATATATGTAGATTTAATAACTCCATATCTAGCAGAAATATCCTTCGCATTTATTATCCCTCCCGTAGAGTAGGTAATACCATCTATACAACAATTAGAAGCAGAAACATCAGGATATACTCCCCATCTCATATCTAAACCAATCGCTTGAGATTTTTCAAATATAAAGGGGGTATCACTCTTCCAATGTTTTGAAACAGTATCATATACATCCTTTACATATGGTCTAATTAACTCTCTTATTGAATCTAAATCATTAATAAATTGATTAATATTACCAATCTTATACTCCTTCCCCTTATATCTCTGTATTACCATACTATCTAAATCCATCCCCATACCCCTTATCCAATCAGAATATCTATCATAATGGTCAATGAAAATCTCTTTCCAATTACTTTTAAACAAATCTCTCATTCTAAGAGGAAACCTATACACAACATCTGCATAGGCAGGAGATATACCTCTACCTGTGGCAGCATGACTACCAAGTGTATTTGATTTGCCTTGTTTAAATGCTGATTCTAATGCTCTATGTGTATCTAAACTTAATACAGCCATTTCATCTATTAACAATTCTGCAGGTAACTCCTTTAACTCAAATACCGTTTTAATTTCCTTAATCTCTTCTAACAAATCACTAGGATGTATAACCATACCTTTACCTAAAATAACGGTACAACCCTTATGAAGTATCCCAGATCCTATCTGATGCAACCCTATCTTCTTTCCATTCATTGAAATTGTATGACCCGCATTTGCCCCACCATTATCCCTATACACTACTATTTTCTTAAATCCTTTTTTGTTTAAAAAATAATCTGTTAATTCATCTGTAATTCTCCCCTTTCCCTCATCACCAAAGAGTGCACCTATTACTGCAACACTGTTTGCTCTTCTTCCTTTCTTGTTTAGAGATTTTTCTAGATTTGTCATTTAGAAATTGTACTTAGGTTATTAATAATATTAGCATATTTAAATGAGCCAAGAAATGCTATAATAACAATATAATTTCCCTCCCTAAATGAATATGATTAATCGCTCTGTCCTAGCCATAGGCATAAATATCCCTGCTGAAGAGAAAATAGCAATTCAGAAGAAATTGAAATTAAAAGATATCCTTTTGGATATTGCTTCAATAAAGGACATTATCTTTACAATAATTGATGGAAAGATAACAGTAGAAATAAAAGATAAAGATCTTACTAAGTATGACTATGTATGGATACAATCAGGATGGAATACAACTCATATGGCATATCTATTACATCTTTACCTTAAATCTCAAAAGATACCTCATAACAAAACAAATACACATAGTACAAAACTCTCAGATATATTCTCTTTGGCATCTAAGAATATATTAGTACCAAATACATTCTTTCATAATGGATTAAAGATAAATGATGATAATATTCTTGATATTGAAAAGATATGTAAATTACCATGTATATACAAAACATCACTTGGATCTCTAGGATCTAATGTATATTTGATTGATAAGACAACTGATATAGAGCAAACTATTAAAGAAAATGGAAAATACAATAGATATATATTTCAAGAATATATACCCAACAATTTTGATTACAGAGTAGTTATTGCAAATGGGAAATCAACATCAGTATGTAAAAGAACAAGACAAACAGATAAATATAGAAACAATGTAGCACTAGGAGCTAGTGAAGATTTTATAAACATAAAAAATGTTCCTAAAGATATATTAAACTTAGCTATTCAATCAGCAAAGGCACTTAGATTAAACTGGGCAGGAGTAGATGTAGTTACAAACAAAGATACCGGACAGAATTATGTATTAGAAGTAAACAGAAGACCAGGATTAACAGTAAGATCTACTGAAATTTCAGCAGCATATAAATATATTAAGGGCTTGGTTGGAAGATAACACTATTTTTATATTTGTTTTATAATATGATATGAAAAAATATATATTACCGATAATTATCATTCTTGCATCCATTATTCTATCAATATATTTCTATCCCATACTTCCAGATAGTATGGCTTCGCATTGGAATGCATCAGGAGTTGTAGATGGATATTCAACTAAGTTAACCAATGTCTTAATGTTTCCACTAATTGGAGTAGGGCTATTAGGATTTTTTATTCTTGTTCCAAATATTGATCCTAAGAAGAAAAACATTAAACTATTTGAAAAAAAGTTTAATTTATTCATATCAGCAATGTTGATATTTATGCTACTTTTACAACTACAGGTATTCCTATGGAATACAGGTACTCAGATACCTATGGCATTTATTATGCCTATATTAATGGGAGCTTTGTTTATTGTAATGGCAGAATTAATAAAAAATGCTAAACAAAACTATACAATTGGTATAAGGACACCATGGACATTAAATAGTGAAAATGTTTGGAACAAGACTCATATACTTGGAGCAAAGCTATTTAGAATATCTGGAATACTTTCAATATTGTCAGCATTTATTACAGAATATTCATTTATTATTGTAATTGGTTCAGTACTTATTTCGACCGTTATTGTTTTTGTATATTCATACCTAGAACATAAGAAAGAAATAACTTAATTACTCCAATTCTTTTCCTAATAGATATACATGATATATATACTCAGGAACATCTGTTATTTCTTCATATTCATTCTTACCACACCAATTGAGAGATATATCATAATTTTTTAATGTCTCTTCTACATTTACACCCTGTGCTTCGGGATTCTTTATCACTTTATACTCTGGATATCCTTCCTTTATATCTTCCCAATGCTCATTTAAATTTGATTTTAAATGTCCTTGCCAATGTCTTTGATTTATTAATTCCCTTAACCCCCAATCAGAGTGTAACTCTTGTTTAAGAGATATGTACTCATAGAATGGAAATTTAATTAATAATATATTTATAGATGACAGATCATACTGCTGTGATATATGTAATATACCAGGAGGGCATCCTTCTTTTGAATTAAAATTTGGACATCCTCTCTTGTGCTTGTAATACGGCTGTGTACATAACCTATGTACTGTTTTCATATTATGTAAAACCAAAGATGCATTCTCAATCATTAATATCTCTTTTGGCATTTCGTGTATATTTACTTTTTCCATGCGCAATTATATCTCTTTTGTACTATAGTTATAATATATAGCTATCTAATTTTAAAATTTAAAATATATGATAAAGATATTAAGAAAGTGGATACCATATGTAATATGTCTTACTATGACTGCAGGAACACTATTTGTTGTATTACAACAGTCACTTAGATTAGAAGGGGACAATCCTCAAACACAAATGGCAGAAGATATTGCATATAACTTAGATAGCGGGTTATTAATTAGCCAATATATAACTCATGACAATATTGATATATCAAGAAGTTTAGACACTTTCGTAATCATATATGGAAATGACAATAACAAGATATCTTCTAATGCAAATATTCATGGTCAAGAACCAATGATTCCTGTTGGTGTATTGGAATATGCAAAAGTAAATGGTCAAAACAAAGTAACTTGGCAACCAGAAACAGGAGTTAGAATAGCTACTGTTGTAAACAAATATAATAATGGTACTGTATTAGTTGGTAGATCACTTAGAGAAATAGAAGATAGGGTAGAGTACATTGGTATACTAATTGGCCTTAGCTATGGCTTAGGATTACTAAGTACCTTTACATGGCTATATATAATTGAAAAAAAGAGAAATTAGGGTATTTGATATAATAAAAATATGAAAAAGAAATGGAGTATCATATTAGCTATTTCATTACCGATATTACTATTCCTAATATTCTTTTCCATCTTTGAACTTAATAGAAAAGCTAATACAAATAAAACTGATTGTTTAAAACAAGAATCCTTAAGTATTCCTAATCATATTTCTGATTTAATAACAGATATCTGTATAACCAAATATACTGATATTAATAGTAATACCACAATAGAATTAGAACTTAATTCAAATTTCAAACAGAAATTAATTGAAAATGGTTGGGAAGAAAAAGAAGAGAATGTATATACAAAAGATAGATATATACTAAGTATTAATCCAACCTCTATTAATATTAAAGAGAATCTTTCAAACTCAGATACATATACAGAAGGAGACAGCTCTTCACCACAGGAAGTACCAATCGTACCCATTAAACCAGTTGGATATATTGTTTCTTCAAAAGAGATTTCAAGAATAAATACAACGCAAAAAATAGTGGTCTTTACATTTGATGGTGGTTCAGGAACACAATCTTTAGATAATATATTAAGTACATTAGATAAATATGGTTTAAGAGGTAGTTTCTTTTTAACAGGTAAATGGGCAGAAAGTAATCCTAATGATGTTAAAAGAATTAATAGTGCAGGGCATGAGATATTCAATCATACATACTCTCATCCGAATCTTACAACAATATCAGATGTACAAATAAAAGAAGAATTTGAAAAAACAGAAACCATTATTTCTCAATTAATAGGAAAAAGTACTAAACCTTTCTTTAGACCACCATATGGATCTAGAAACTTACATGTAAGAGAGTTCTCTGCCTCGCTAGGATATCAAGATGTATATTGGAGTATTGATGCACTAGATTGGAAAGAATCAACTGGAACAACAGCACAGGATGTTAAGGATAGGATACTTAATAATCTTGCCCCTGGGAATATATACCTTATGCATATAGGGGATAACTTAACTGGACAGGTTCTGGATAGTGTAATACAGGAAATAAATAGTAGGGGATATTCAATACTCAGCCTTTACAAGGCAGTAACTACATATCAATGACGATTACTATAATCTCCACATTGATAATATACATCATCATCTATAACAAAGTTGTACCATATATCATGTCTTTCCTCATTACTAAGAGGGAGCATATCTTCAGGCCAATATAACATTTGATTTGTTTCTCCCCATGTACAAAGTGTAAGCAGTAATGGATGTCCATCTCTCTTTCCTTCTTTTGTTTTAACAGGGCATACATATGCTTTGAAATCATCACTTCCATTATAACTTCTTAATGTACATCTTGATGCATATGATACTTTCTCATGTAATTGAGGCATTTCTATTCTAATTCTTTCTGCTCTTTCAAAAAAGAAGTTTGAATACTGTTCATCATCTAAAAATCTGTATGGTATTTCTCTAGTAGCTAGTTCTTGTTGTAATTCCATTAATACAAAATATTACATTTATTAATTAAGAATTCAATACAGTATTAAACTTGAAATATATCTCCTTTAACATTAATATTATCTTATGTTAAGAGCTATTAAAAATTTCCTGTTTTTTCTTACAATCACTATTTTAGAGCTATCAATTCTTACATCTGTTTTTAATGATTTACTTTTAGAACAGGATAATTTAAAGATATATGCAGCACAAACTACATATACTTCAGGAAGTGGTAACTGGACTAGTCCAATAACTGGAAATATTACAGTAGAATGTTGGGCAGCTGGTGGTGGTGGTGGAAGAGGTGGAACAGGAAATGGTGACGGAGGAGGCGGTGGTGGTGGTGGGCAGTATTCAATAAAGGTTATTTCTGTAACAAAAAATACTCAATATGCATACTCTGTAGGTTCCGGAGGAACTGCAGGTACCACAGTAACACTCGATGGTGGGAATGGTGGTGATACTAGCTTTGCTACAAATACTGTTGTAGCCAAAGGGGGTACTGGGGGACTCTCCTATGCAAATGGTATGACTGCTGGAGTTGGAAATACTGCCGGTGGTGTTGGAGATACTGTTAGATTTGGAGGGAATGGTGCAAATGGAACTGGTACTAACAGTGGCGGTGGTGGTGGTGGTGCAGGAAGTAATACTGCTGGTGGGAATGCTACTACTACTACAGGAGGTACTGGGGGGAGCTTAAATGGTGGGAATGGTGGGGATGGTACCATTGCTAATGGTGCAGTTGGTTCTCCTGGTTCCGCATATGGAGGAGGTGGTGGTGGTGGAACAAAAAACTCAAATGGTGGGAGTGGCGCGGGAGGATATATAGTGATTACATATTCAGATAATACAGCACCTACTGTAACTTTAAATACTTTAAATGGCAATAACTTTGGAACAGATATTACACCTACATTAGAATTTACTGGCAACGATGACCTGTATCTTGATGATATTGAATACAATATACAAATAGATAATAACTCTGACTGTTCAACCCCAATCCTAGATAAAGTTTCTACGACTGATTTGGGGTTTCTAAATACAGTATCTGGAGGTGATACTCACCCATTTAACTCTGGTCAGAAAGTAAGTTATACAGTTCAAAGTGGAGAAGAACTCAATACTGGTACATACTACTGGAGAGTAAGAGCTATAGATCCAGGTGGAACAAATACATATGGTTCATGGAGTGGAATATACAGCTTTACAGTAGACACAGGTATCTCTATTACTCTAACTTCAGATGGTTCTATACAGTATGGAACTATACCTTCATCTACAAGTAAGAATACAATACAAGTATCCGATACCCAAACAATACAAAATAATGGATCTAGTACTGTAAATCTTGTAATAAAGACATCCAATGCAACAGGAGGAACACAGTGGACATTAGGTTCCTCTCCTGGTAATGATATATTTGTTAAAGAATTTTCTACTAATTCTGGTAGTAATTGGACTCAATTTACTACAGTAGATACATATCAATCACTCTCATCATCTGTTACACCTACCTCTTCTGTAAATTTTGATTTACAAATTACAGTACCATCAGTAACAACAGATTATCAACAGAAAAGTATAACGATTACTGTTATGGCAGTATTACCATAACTACAAATTTAGATTAATTACATCTAATATCTTAGTATCAACAGTATATAATAGGTCTGCAAACTTTAAAGAATTCTTACTCTTGTCTTCTGTCTCCCTATTCAATATAGATTCTAAAGGAACAATATCCTCTTCATAGAATTCCATTTTGTCATTACTTACTCCTAATACCTGTGTCTCTAAAAAATTCTTCTGAAAATCTTCTTCCGGTTTTGAAATTCTCTCATTCATTACCTGTATTGCACTACTTCTAAACTCTGCTAAAACATTTGTAGCTGAGCCATCATTCGCTAATACCATAGAAGTAGGTAACACCTGAATCTCTCCAATACCTGGACTTTTTGTAATAAAAAGAACCTTTACAAACATACCAGTATCTTCTGAAAAACCAGGACTTGGTAATCCCCCCGAAATTCTGGCTAATCCTAAATCATTTTTTATCTCTTTTTGTATAAAGATACTTGCAAAAGATTCAGCTGTTAATATTTCTACGAGCTCAAGTATTTCAGGAGGATACTTTAAATCTACCTGTACCGAATTAATAGGTACTTTAATACCGGAAATCTCTATTGGCATTGTAAATAGCTCTCCAATCTTGTATCTATTAGCAATTGGAATATTCATTACAATTGTTTTTTTAGGTGTAAGAAGTCCAGTTTTTTCTAAAACAAATTTCTCACCATATACAACTCCAATGGAAACCAATATCGTACTACTAATTAAAATTATATTTAACAATATTTTGATAAATACGGGTCTCTCTTCAAAAGATTTCTTTTTACAAATATAGCAACCATCATCTTTACCTCTTAATATACAAAGCAAACAAGTCTCTCTTGAAGGATTAAACAATACTAATATTGGATAGATAATGAGAATAAATATACCAAGTACAGCAAATATATGAACAAAAAACCATGCAAGCAAAACAAATAACACTAATGTTGTAATCTGTTTTATTAAGTTTATATTCATTGCCGATAACAATTGTAATTATTATCAAGCGGTTTTGCCATTTGCTCCATACTCTTAAGGCAACCAAATAGAAAGAGTACATCATAGCATTTGATATATGATACTAAATATTACTGATAGAAAAAAAATTAGTCAAGGAGAGAATTCTCTTTAAGATAGTAAAGAACAATTGAGAAATCCTCTATGTTGCATGTATCGTCTTTATTGAAGTCACATAACTCTATTTTGTCACCCTCTCCTGTATAACTATATTTCCAAGCATTAACCCAACTCAGCATTACTACAGGTAATTCTGAAGATTCAATAATTCCATTCGTATTATTATCGAATAGTTTAAGAAATTGAATAGCTGATGGTAAATTCTTTATAAGTGGTCGTAAGATTCCAACATCTATATCCTTATCTCCATTTTCCTCTTGACCAAGATTTCCATTACGCTGTTGTACATTACCACAATTAGAAATATCCCATTCACAAGTAAAACCACATGATAGATTACCTTGCTCAAAACCGAAATCAGCACATGTCTTGTTTCCTAGATCATTTCTATCACACTGCTCGGGACCATCCGTTATGTTATCTCCACAGATATTTACTCTTACTGTACCTAGAAGTAATCCTGTAGGTGTCATTACCTTTGCATAAATATCTGAAGTAATAAATAGCGAAGATGCTATTAAGATTGTACTAAATGAAAACCATAGATATAATCTTTGAGGCAATTTCTTTAATTTCATTTGTCATACTTTGTAATTATTCTAATTCTCTTTCTTTTTACTTTTGATATTGAAATCAAAACTAAAGAATTTAACAAAAATAGCTCTTAGGGTAAACAAAGCAATTGCAGAAACAAGTACTGTAGAGTAGGGTTGGTACTGTATAAAAATATCTTTAACTGTGTAATAAATACCTTCAATTATATTAGAAGGTGCAATTGTAAATGATAATTTCGCTGCTGCAGCTATTCCCACTGATGTTTCTCCAGAGTCACTTTCTGCTATTGGCTTCCCTTCTAAATATGCAAAGTAGTTACCAGGTATTACATCATCAATTGGTATCTTAAGTTTTACTGTTACTGATTGTGATTCTCCTGGCTTTAATTCAAATATTTCTGGAGCAAATGTAAACCACTCTTTTGGAGGAAGTAATTCTCTTTGATCTTGGTTATATGATATATCTACAGTATATTTAGATGTTATATCCCCAGTATTTATTACAACAAAATTAGGAAAATCATATGACATTCCATTTTTTAAATCTTCATCTATCGTGATTTTACTTGTTCCGATACCAACTCCTAAGCCTGCAAAGATAGGGGAGAGGAAGGAGAGTAAGAATAAAGTAACGACAACTATCAGCAAATACTTTTTCATCTAGATATATTATATTAGTATATTTATTCTAAGCATTATACATCAAAGCCCCCTATTGTCTAATTAGGTTGCAACTGCTCTTACACTCACATTAACTGACTGTTGAGTAAAGAATGTTGTTGAAGTAGGTGTCTTTAATTGGAAATCGACGTCTTGCGTACCTAATGGTGCTATATTTGTAACGATACTACTACCGTATGATGTTGTCATTGGTACCCATGTTGGAGAAGTATCACATGTTGTTACACATGTCTCATGAGAATATATGTTTGATCCAGGTGTTGCTCCAAGTGTCCAGTTTGCAGAGTCTTGACCCTGTACCTGTAAATCAATTGCAACATTACCATTATTGGTTATCGTTTGACTATCATTCAGTTGTTGAGCAGCAGAGGTAGTATTCAAAACCGCACTGGTAGACAGAGTACCATATGCAATACTTGCATCTGAGAGAGATAATGAGACATTTGAAACAGTTACAGTTGCTGTAACAGCCTGTGTATCAGCAGCATTAACAAATTGAGTAAGAAGAAGTGGAGAAATAAGTGATAGCAAAATAATTAATGAATTACTTTTAATGTTTCTCATGTTTCGAAAAACTAAATTATTTATATTATTCATTTTTGCAGAGTCAAATATAAATGTCAAGAAACTAGAAATTTTCATTTTCCTTGTTATTACATTAAATATACCGATCTCTTAACAATACAACTATATAGGATAGACGATTGTAATTTGATTGTGAATAATTTCATTACTATAATTAAATATATTACTCAATTAACTTTTAGGATACTAATATAACGATAGAAAATAATAAAAACCATCTAAAACAACAAAAGAAATACCTACTAGATTCACTAAAAAGTGAGATCAGTGATAAAAAAGTACTTGATGCTATTAATAAAGTACCAAGGGAAGAGTTCCTTCCTAAAGAAACAAAAAAATATGCATATATAAATATTCCATTAGAAATTGGATTTAATCAAACAATATCTCAACCGTATATAGTTGCCAAGATGAGTGAACTTTTAGAAATAAAAGATACAGATAAAATATTAGATATTGGTACTGGTAGTGGATATCAAGCTGCCGTATTAAGAAATCTTTGTAAAGAAGTTATAAGTATTGAAATCATTCCTCAATTAGCAAAGAAAGCTGAGATGATATTTAACAAATTAAAATACAGGAATATTACTGTAGTTAATAAAAATGGAAGAGAGGGGTACAAAGAGAAAGCTCCATATGACAAAATAATATGTGCTGCTGTTTCAAAGGATATTCCAAACAATTGGAAAGAGCAATTAACTAACGATGGGATAATAGTTTTACCAATATATAAGAGAAACAAGCAGGTTTTAACTAGAATAAGAAAGAAAAATGGGAAATATTTTGAAGAAAATTTTTGCCAGGTATTATTTGTACCTTTAGTTTAACAAATTATATAAAAATACTCAGTAATTACCCAAGCCTCTAATAATGTATAAAAGGAGGGATTATATCTACAATACGAAAAACTTATAAATTCTTCTACAACCTGTAACAATTATTTCCTCAAGGGTACTTGACAAGAATTTTACTCCTCTCTACGATAATAATACTAGGACTTTTAAATCCTACCAGTTTGGTACCGGCTAAGCTGCAGAACCAATTTTTCTGCACCTACGCTTCTGAGGATTTAAAGGATATGTTGATGATTCGAACATTGACACCTTGTAACTATGATAGAGATTTATTTCTGTTCTCTGGTTACATAGGCCCAATGTGTATGTTGTAAGACATACACTCCTGGCTTTGGATGGGTGTATGTTGGTACTCCATCCTTTTTTTTGCTTATCTTTCAATGAATGTTAATGCGTAACCTTTTTTTCCTGCTCTTCCTGTTCTTCCAATTCTATGAATGTAATCTTCAAAATTCTCAGGTTCATCATAATTAATAACATGAGAGATATTTGATACATCTAAACCCCTAGACGCAACATCAGTTGCTATTAAGATATCTACTGTACCTCTTTTAAAGTTATTAATAGTTCGTGTTCTTTGAGACTGTTTCTTATCACCATGTAAGACATCAGCATCTACCCTTTTATCATAAAGATAGTCTGAAAGCTTATCCGCATTTCTTTTTGTTCTAGTAAATACTAATACTCTTTTAAACTCTTCTTTACACAAAAGATTATACAAAACCTCTTCCTTTCTCTTACTATGATCAATTCTAACTATATCCTGTTCTACATTTTTAAGTGGAGATTGTTTTTCTACTTCTACTTTAACTGGATTTCTAAGTAATGAATTTGCAATTATTTCTGCTTTAGGAGACATTGTGGCCGAGAAGAAGAGTGATTGTCTATCTTTATCAAGTTTAGAGATAATGAATTTAATATCATCAATAAAACCCATATCTAACATTCTATCTACTTCATCTAATATCACATTATTAACTTCTTCTAATTTAACACCCCTTCTTTCATAGATATCTTTTAATCTACCTGGAGTACTAATAATAAAATGAGGTCTTTTATTTAATATATACATCTGATCTCTTATACTCTTACCTCCAATAATTAATACAGACTTAAGATTTGTATCTCTTGCTAAATCAACAAACTCATCCTGTATTTGACCTGCTAACTCTCTAGTTGGGACAACTATTAGACATGTCTGTGATTCATCATTCATTAGTTTCTCTATCATTGGTAACAAGAATGCAGCTGTTTTTCCAGATCCAGTATTTGCGATTCCAAGAATATCTCGACCTTTTAATATATTTGGTATGGTTTCATTCTGTATCTTAGTCGGAACTGTATATTTTTTATTTATGATATTCCTATCTAATACCTTTCCTAACTTAAAATCAGAGAACAAAGCTCCATCAACATATATATTAGGCATTTCTGCATCTGTAGCTTTCGCTATATATTGATTAACACTAATACCAGAACCACCTCTAGTACTTCTTCCATAACTTCTTCTTGGGGAATATCGACTATTGCGACTACGCCCAAACGATTGATACCTGTTTTTCATAACAGTAATTAACAAAAAATTTTAATTTCAGTTTTATATAGACAACCGAAATTAAAATATTGTTAACCTCGCTGGGTTTATTAGTTTCGCTTAAATCTACATCAAACAAGGCCCATTATAGCAGGAAATATAAATAATTGATATATACAAAATATTATATAATGGTGGTATGAAGGTAACACCAAAGAGGATAATATACACATCTATTTCCATTCTTCTCTTAGCTGGACTAATTTACATCTCAACAAAATATGATTCACAAGAGATAGCTGGATTAATATCTAAAGCAGGAATACTTGCACCAATACTTTATATACTTATTCAAATAGCTGGACAAATATTTGCACCACTTAGTACTTCAGCATTATTTGTAGCTGGTTTTATTATGTTTGGTAAATTAGCAATACTATATGCAATTATTACTTGGCTAATCACTTCTATAACAAATTTCTACATAGCTAGGAAGTACGGTAAGAAAGTATTAAGAGTTTTGATTGCAGAGGAGGGCATTACTAAGATTGAAGATATTGCAAGTAGAATAGATACTAAAAGATTTTTTATACTACGATTTTCAACTTTCTTTATTAATGATTTCGCCTCGTATGCGTTTGGATTAACCAATATCTCATTTGTAAAGTATTACTTAGCTACAATAGTGAGTATGATTCCATGGATTATAATAATAACCGTAATAATGCAAAGTGGAGACACAATACTACTCACTACAATTAAAATATTCCTTTCTATGATTCCATTTACCTTAATTAGTTACCTATATTTAAAGAGAAAGAAATAGTTCTAAAACTTATTCCATATGTACTGATTAGTTACTTCATGGTGATATATTACCTCTGATTTCTTTACAGTCTTTCCCAGTTCCTTAGGAGATCTATTTGCAGTAGCTTCTTTTAAATCTGCATATTTATCTCTAACAGATTCTCCAATTATCTTTGCAATTAAGTCACTAGATTTAAATGCTCTTAAGGCATCATATATATTACCTGGTAATGTTCTAGTTCTTAACCTTTTTTTACTTTCTACTTCCTTCTTTGGTGCTTCTAAACCTACCTTTATTAAAGAGTATATTAAAAGATATGGATTACTATCAGGACCAACTGATCTTACCTCTAATCTTATAGAATTCTCATTACCAAGTGGTAATCTAATCATTGAGGTTCTATCACTTGGAGAAAACTTAATTTGATTTGGAGCTTCAAATCTTGGGTCTAATCTTCTATATGCATTTACACTTGAATTTAATATCAAAGATATATCTGTTGCATTTTCCAATATCCTATCTGAGAAATTAATTGCCATCTTTGACATACTGTTCTTTCCCTTTGAATCAAAAAACTGGTTCTTACCATTCTTAAAAATGGAAATGTTAGTATGCATTCCACTACCATTAATACCTGCTAATGGTTTTGGTAAGAAGCATGCTGTTGCATTCATATTTTCTGCTACTTGTCTTGCAACCAATTTATACAATTGTATTTGATCAGCAGCATTTATAACATCTGAATATTTGTAATTCAGTTCAAACTGTGAAGGAGCAACCTCAGGATGATCTTTTTCATTTTCAAATCCCAACGCCCTTTGTACCTCTGCTGTTGAATCTATAAAGAGTCTTAACTTGTCCTTAGGTAATGAATGGTAATATCCTCCAGAAGATATAGGTTTAAAACCCTTTCTTTCTGTATATCTTACTTCTGCATCTAATCCTTCAAAAAGAAATCCTTCTAATTCGTTCCCAATATTTATTTCATACCCCTTCTTGTTATAAAGATCCGTAACATACTCTTTTAATCTTGCTCTAAAATCTGAGCTACATATTTTTCCATCTCCTGTACATATATCTGCAAATACAACTACTTTTCCTGAACCAAATATGTTAGCTGGTAGCCAGTAAAAGGATGGCCAATCTAATTTTAATCTCAAATCTGAGCCATCTACACTTGTAAATCCTCTTACCGATGAGCCATCAAATGTTAAATTTGTACTTGAATTAAGTAAATATTTCTTGTCATAGTCCAACATATGAAATCTTCCTTCTAAATCTGAGAACGCTACAGTTACTGCTTTAATACGATCTTCTTTTTCCAAATACTCTCTATACTCTTTTTCGATTTTTTCAACATCTAACTTAGCCCTGTTTCTTCTTTTCTCTTTTGATTCCAAATTCATTTCTTCTAACTCGCGATATGAAAGTGTTAAAAAGTCTGTGATTGGTAATTCCATAAACGGATAGTAAAAACTTAAACAAATATATCTTAAAAAGATACATGGATATATTATCTATGTCAAATATTATATTAATATTTAAAACCTTGTATTAAAACCCGACATTTCTAACTAAAGAAATAAATGTATAATGATGTATGCAACTGTTTATTAAATCAATACTGGCAGTAATATTCACCTTAAGTTTTCTATCAACCACAATCTCTAAAATTGGAGATCTATACAGTAAAGATTCACCATACCTTGTTCAGAAGATAAGTATAGAGGAAACACTCTTGGAGAGTATGAGTGTTGAAGAGAAAGTAGGACAACTCTTTATGTTTGGCTTTTATGGAACCACCCCTACAGAGCATATTACTAAATATATAACTGATAAACATATTGGAGGAATTCTTCTACTAGGATACAACATTGAAAACAGCGTACAACTAGAAAATCTAATTACACAATTACAAAGTTCCTCTTCAATTCCCCTACTAATATCAATCGATCAAGAGGGGGGTATAGTATCGAGATTAACATGGAATGATATTTTAACCTTTCCTCAAAAAAACATCTCTTCAGGTCAACAAGGATATGATATTGCATACCAAAGAGGATTACAGTTAAAAGAGATTGGTATAAATATGAATTTGGCACCAGTAGTTGAATATATAAATAATGGAAACTCATTCCTGTATCAAAGAGTCTTTAGAGGAACAAAACAAGATGTAGTAGAGAAGGGATCTTCTATGATAAAAGGGTATACAGATTCAAACATAGTTTCCACCTTAAAACATTACCCAGGACACAATGATAGCTCTCCGGATTCACATTACAACATGCCTATTGTAGATACCACTACTTCACAATGGGAGGAATACATATACACTTTCAAAGAAATAACTGAGAAAGAGAATGTCCCAGCAATTATGATAGGGCACATATCATTACCAAACATAGATGGTAAGCCAAGTACAATATCAAACGAGATATTGAATAACAGATTAAGAAAAGAACTGGGATATGATGGAGTGATTATTACAGATGATATGGAGATGGGCTCTATTGAAAAAGTAGGGGAGTATACTACAGTATCAAAAGAGGCTCTGATTGCTGGAAATGATATTTTACTTTATAGTGGTGATTCTGAAGTTCAAACAGAAGTATATGAGTATATACTAGGAGAAGTTGCTAATGGTGGAATATCCGAAAAACTGCTTGATGAAAAAGTATTACGGATACTTAAACTCAAAATAGATTATGGAATAATACCATTTTAATTACTCAACACTCTTAAGTTCAAACAAAGGAACTGTTTCTGTACTAAACCTATTACCATCAAGTGAACCTGCAAACCTTTTTGTATACTTTGTTCCATCTGTAAACTCCATTACTAAATCAAATTGGATACTAGTTGTAATATCACCTAGCTTAATACCAGAATATTCTAAATATTTACTTCCTTCAAAAACCTTGTCCCTATCCAATATGTTTTTATAATCAACAGTACCTATACTTTTAACAACTATTCCGAAAGAGGGAACGATACTATCTCTTTTAGCCACCTCATTATATTTAGTAACAGTATCTGTAACCACATAATCAATACTATCTCCATTAGACCGGATACTCTCATTATTCATTAGTTCTGAGATCTCAGTAAAAAGCAGTGTAGCACCCTCATTCTCTCTAGCTAGTGAAGTAGGATGAATAAGGAGAACTTCTCCTATCTTTGAATCTCCTTTAAAATTTTCGATTTTAAAATTCTCTACCTCTTTTTCTGCAAGAGTGAGATTAATAACAGGAGTCATATTTATATGAAGTCTGTGATCATTCTCACTTTCTTGAGTAACAAATATAAATGCTGAAACATTTGACTGAGAGATAGTGACCAACTTCTCAATAGCGGGATCATTTGTTTCTACCTTATCAAAGTTCAAAACTTCTTTTCCTTTAAGAAGATAAAGTACTATTAAAGAGATTGCTATTACAAGTAAAACAATAAGTATTATCAAAGTTTTTTTCATTTATATCCAACTTCTCGAAGTTATATATTTCAGTATATCAGAAAATATACAAAGAGAAAGTTAGACCTATAACACAATTTAAGTTGACAACTTGTATCACCTTATGTAACTTAGTAATTACTGGGATATTCCAATCCTATCAGTTGGTCCTTGAGACAACAGCTCTATTACAGAACCAATCTTTCTGTTTTAGTGCTACTGAGGATGAGAATAATATGTTACTGACTTCGGTCTTTAACACCTATCAATCTTGATTAGAATTATATCTAGTCTTTCGGTTGATTTGGTCCAATACGTGTGTTGAAAGACACATTCTCCTAGTATTGGATGGTGTGTATTGGTACGCCATCCTTTTTCATCTTTCCTTTATACGCTTTTAAACCACCAGGGTTCTACATTTAGTACGAAATACGGTATACACCCATAGATAAATAGAAGTATTAATAGTACTAATACAGTATTTCTTACCCATTTGTTTTTGATAAAGAATATAGATTTAGAAAACAAGATATATATTACTGTTATAACCGGAAACATATATCTACCTTGAAGTGCTAGATACAAATGATTGTATCTTAAATACATATCATAGTTTTGTACAAAGAACAGAACTAAAAAGTAAAATAGTGAGATAACAATTAAATATATTTCTGTTCTATTCCATTTCTTCCAATTTAATACTCCTAACAGTAATGATATCGATAAAAATAGCAGATATAAAGGAATAATTGTTGAACTCATAATTAAACTACTATCTCCCATAATTCCATATATTTTCCCAGTAATATCCCATATCCAATATCCAAAATATCTTACAAAATCTATACGCTCACCAGATATAACCAAATCAATACTATCTTTTAATCCCCCAATCTCTGTTTCCTCCATTGTAACATTATCTCTGTAATAGACCCCATTCTCCAAACATTGTTCATGTGTAAGAATTTGATTACATTCGGGTTCCAGAGAACCATATTTTATTAAATTAACTCCATATATTTGAGAATTAAAAAAAAGAGTAATCACAATTGGTATTAAGAGAAATAAATATGATTTTTTAAATATGAGGTTTTTTAATTCTTTTCTCTTTCTTATTATCTCTACAATAGAAAGGACTACTAATATGAAAGCTAATGGTAAAATTGTGAACTTTGTGAAAGCACCTAGACTTAAAGAAAGAATCATCAAAAGAAGATATTTAATACTAATTTTGCTTTTAACAAACTTAACGAAGAAAAAGATACTTAAAACAGAAAGTAGGTTAGCCAAATTATCATAGTTAATTGAGGATGAAAGGAATGTAAACATTAATGTGTTTGTAAGTAAAAACAAGGGAAATAATCTTTTAAATTTTCCAGTTAATACCTCTTTTGAAAGAAGATACATTACAAATACAGTACCTAATGAATATATTACATTGACTAATCTAAGAAGAATTATCTCATCTAGAAAACCACTATTTATATTTAATATTCTTCCATTTATCCAATAATACAGGTATGGAATACGTGTAATGTCTCTCCATTTGTATGTATCAGGAGAATTCTCTGGTATACCCAAAGTAGTAGAATATACTCTTGAGACTTCTAAATGATATGAAGAGTCAGGAGAAACCCCCATCCTTATCTTAAATGCCAAAACAAGTACAAAAATACTGAATACAACGAATATACATATTAAAAGGATTTTACTTAACTTCTCTTTTTTCACTAAAGAATAACTCTTTTAAATTATATCTCTTAAAGAATATTAATATTACAAAGAGAGCTACAAGAAGGAGTACAAACATTATCCCCCTATCAAGAAACGCTAATTGTATAACTTGATCACTATTTAATCCTAATGACCCTGAAGTTATTAGAAATACAGCTTCCCTTATTCCAAGAGACCCTGGAGTTATACTAATCAGTAAGGAGACTCCAGATATACAAGTATAAAGAATAGAATCTAAGATATCTCCATTAATATTAATTGCTAAAAATTCTGATACTACTACTAATATATTTATAAATATATTTGCAAACGCAAGTAGTATTAAAAGAAGAAATGCTCTCTTGTTCTTAACTATTAAATCCCACCCTTTAAGAAATTTTGAGATAAAGGTTAATATCCTTTTAGTAATTCCTTTACTCCTTTCTATGTACCTATCTAATGGGAATTTAATAAAGACTAGTAACAACATTCCAATTGATATAGCGAAGAAGAATGTAATTAGAAGCATATACTGCTGATCTTGTACGAACCATTTAATAAGGAGTATTAGTAATGCTAATACTGAATTTGTAAGAAAGAAGATAATGTAATATCCATATAAAGTGGAAAGAAAATTAGAATAATCAAAATTGAATTTCTTTTTTAAGTATGCAGCTCTAAATACTGCACCTGCCCTCATTGGTAAAAGATAGTTTCCAATACGAGATATTGTTGCAAGAAAGAAGCTTTCTTTTGTATCAACTTTCTTTTTAAAAATATCTAATGTAACTTGAATAAAAACACCTTCAACGAAAAATATTAGAAGATACAACCCCATTATTAATAAAATATATATTGTTTTTACACTTATCAATCCATCAATAATTTGTGGGTTGGTGTACAGATATATTGTAAATAGAATCAATATGATTGTCGTTAGAATAGGGGATATATACTTCTTAGTGCCTTTCATTTCTATACTCCTCCTGTTTTGCAAGTATTCTCTCTTGGTTATTAATTATTCTACGGATATTTTTAAAGATTAAAAGAACGAGGAAGTGTACATACAATATTGAAGAAAGTATTAAAGAGACATCTAACTTATCTTTAAACAGTAATAGTACTAACAAATTTAATACTATTAGGATAGATAATACTAATAGCAAAAGTACCATAGGTTTATATATTGTTAAGAAAGATACAATGATGTGAGAGGTTTTAAATGCATAATTTAATATATTACCTGCAACTCTGGATTTACGATTTGGGTAATATGTTACAGAGATTGGAATTTCTTCAACGAACAGTTCTTTGAAAGACAAATCCAATATAGTCTCTTGTGTATATGTAAAATTACCGTAGAGGTTTAAGCTATGCAAGGCTTTTCTACCATATGCTCTAAAACCACATGATACATCTATCAATTTCTTTCCTGTGATAAAAGATATCAGTTTAGCCATCATTCCATTACCCCAATACTTTATTTTTGACATATTCTTTGGAATACCATTAGCAAATCTATTACCAGCAACCATATCTGCTTTCCTATCTAATATCGGTTTAATAACGGTAGGTATCTCTTTTGAATCAAACTGCTTATCTGCATCTATACTTACTAATATGTCTATACTATTTTTCCTTGCATACTCAATTGCAGTATGAAATGCTCTTCCAACACCTAGATTTCTTGGATGAGATATGACAATAGCTCCTGATTTTTTTGCCATACTAACTGTATTATCTGTACTACCATCATCTACTACTAATACTGAAACTTTATTTACTCCTTCTAATTTCTTTGGTAACTTATTTAATACTTCAGAAATATTTTTTTCTTCGTTAAGAGCAGGAAGGTATATTAAAAGATTCATTAAAATGTATATTTATTTTAAGCTCTTAAGTATATCAACTGAATATAAAAAGAGAAAGATACTTTTTAAGAAGTACTATTTAAAAGATATTGAATCCAAAACCTTATTAACAACCTCTAGAGCCTCCCCTTGTGAATCTACAAATTTAGTAAGTTCTATAATGTAATCATTATTAAGGAGTATATATCCCTCTGGTGAGTACATACCGTAGCTATACGAATATGTAAAAGCATCATTCCCTGAAATAGAGACAAATTTAGCTTGGTAATTTTCAAGAGCTACAATATTGTCTTTAGCATCCTGATATGTTTTGTTGTAATACTCTTTCTCAATTTGTTCAATAGAAAGGCTTTCTTCATTTCGATAAAAGGATATAGTGATAATTGCCCCTTCATAATAGTTAGATTCAGTACCGAGATCTAAAGTCTCGAGAGGAAAGTATCTCAGTCCAACCTTTTTCTCAAATCCAGGGAATGTGTCTCCACCATCTAACATTGAAGAATTATCAGGGTCGTAGCTATATATACTCCATACATTTCTATAACTTTCATCAATGCCATCCTCTAGAACATCTATATTGTTATAACTATAACTTGGTAATTCAACAGTAAAGCCAAACTCTGGTAACTGATATAGTGCCCAACCTTCATTTTTTAAAATAGCAGAGTTAACTCCCTCATCATCACTATCATTCTCACATTGGATATTACTCCATATTACTGAAGATATTTCTTCTGGAATAAAGGATAGTCTCTTTGCTATACCAACAACAAGAATAGAAGCTAATACGATAAATACAAGAAGGAAAATGATAATTGCTGTAAAAACTCCATACCCAGTATTTATTCTCTCTATCTTTTGAGCAGGAGAATTAACTACTTGAGAAGGGTTTTCCATATATAACTTCCTAAATTTATCTATATACATAGTATTCTACCCTTTACCTCTTTTCAAGTATGAATAATAATGTAATATATATATAATAAATATTGCCCAAATATCATGTATCTCTCTAACAAAACAATTAAAGAATATATTGAAAGTGGAAAGATAAAAGTAACAGGAGATATTCAAATTGAAAGTATTGGAATAAGTATGCACCTAGGAAACGAATTACTAATCCCAAGACCTTACCAAGTTATTGATAGCAAAAATCCAATAGAAATAGAATACCTCAAATATAATCTTGAACAGGCCCCCTATGTATTAAAACCAAACGAGTTTGTACTTGGTTCTACCAAAGAAATAGTTTTTACAGATAAAGATATAATTACAATGATTGATGGTAGAAGTACATATGCTAGGTTAGGTATGAGTATCCATATATCTGCAATGGTGTTAGATGGATTACCCTTTAATGAGGAAAGTTCTGTACTTGAGATAAAGAATATGGGAAATTTCAATATTCTCTTACACCAGTTTGAAAGAGTAGGGACATATGTTTTTGCACAGCTATCTACTTCTATAGAGGGAAAAAAGGAATCTCCATATATAAATCAAAATGGTGTTACACCTCCAAAATTTTAAACAAAAAGAGGGCTTTTAGACCCTCCTTTTAACAAAGAACTCACTGTTTTCTTTAATGATGATCCTCTGCTGCCATAGCCTCAGCTTTTGTTACATGAACTGTTCCCTCTGGATGGTTTGCTGGTGAATATATAGTATACAATTTTAAATCTTCAGTTGCAGAAGTATTAATAATATTGTGAACTGTACCAGCTGGTACAACCACTACCATCTCAGCCCCTATTAAACTCTCTTCTCCATTCATAACAACCTTACCCTCTCCAGACTCAAATCTAAAGAATTGATCTACATTGTCATGAACTTCTTCCCCTATATCTTCTCCTGGTTTAAGAGACATAACTACTAACTGCATATGTGCACCTGTGTATAGAACTTTACGAAAATTACTATTCTCAATAGTTCTATCTTCTATATTATCTACATATCCCATATTTAGATATTTAACAATTTATTACACTACCATTGTACAACTTATACCATTCTTCTAAAAGATATTTACCTACAAAACAAGCAGTAGTATAATGCGAACATCTAATATTACATTACATACCATGAGCATAATAGAAAAAATATATGAAAGAATTACTCCAGAGTCTGAAAAAATAGTAAAAAGATTTTCTAAACAGAATGGGCTTAAACCCATGTTTGATTTGAAGATACCCAAGGAACAAAGATTAAAAAACAATGAGATATTCTTTAAAATATATTCTCATTACTGTGGAGAAAGTTTTAGATCTATTCAGAATGAAATAATACCTGTAGATAATGTATATGTTAACCAGGAACACCATCTAATTGCATGCACAATGGAAACAATAAACAACAAGGTTGCAATAGTTATCAATACTGAACCTGAAAATGTAGGAATCTTCAAATGCGAAGAGAACATAGCAACACTTAAAGAGGGTACACTCTTCCAAATTGATGGAACATACTTTGGAGGATATACTTCAGTTAATCCGGAAACAAGTAAAGAAACCTTTAAGTATTTCTCCTTCAAAGAGATTGAAGATATTGAATAATAGTATTAGAAAAGATTTTTACAGCAATACTCTCTAATATTTTCTAAATTCTCCCTGTACATAACTACAAATGGAATACCACTAGCTTCCATTCTTTTAAATTGCCTAATCTTTCTTTCCTTTGTTTTCCTATCACAATTACTGTTGGTAAACTCTTTGTTAAGTAGTGTTACTTCTACAATTTTCCCTTGATCAATATATGGATTATAAACAAAGAAATCTGGTTTACAGTCGTAATCACACAATTCTGGCTCTCTGAATACAATCAGCCCCCTATTTTGAAGTATTTTTACAAACTCCCTCTCATATGAATTCATACCACGAACATAACTTTCTACTTCTTCTGGAAGTAGAGGAGGTGATAATAACATCTGAGGATATCTCTCTGATAATGCTTCTATTAGTAAGTACTGGTTTTCTAGCTCTTCTTCTTCTAACATGAACATCGATATATATATGTTTTAAAAGAATACAACAGATTTCTTGGACATGTAAAGTAGAATACTATGGGACTATATGGTAAAATATACCATGACAGAACCACATTATAAAATTGATTGTATAGACTATCAGGCTCAACACGTTGAGTACTTAGAAGAGTGTGGCGAAATAGATACTAGATTAGCAAAAGTGTATAAAGGAGACGGTCAATATATGATCATACGTCCCCCATCATTGGAAGATAATAGGAGGTTGGATACCCCTCCTGGAACATATAACGAAATTGCTAATGATTTTGGTACTCTGCTTGAAGAACTAAAAACATTTGATATAAATGTTCCAGATTACCAGATGTTTGTATCAGATATACATACTGCTGAGGGACACTATGGAAAAGGTTTGTGTATAGCATCTGACTACATACATGGGAAATGTTTACCACTTGAAATGAATGGAGAATGGAATGGTAATAGTAAACTCTTTTATAAAAGGATGGAACAATGGTTGTATTCAATGAGTATGTATATGTCTGCTAAATACCTTTCTAGTGATTTTAACAACTTCTTCCTAAGTGATGTATGCAGACCAATACAATTTGTATACTCTTTTGACAATTCAAGCACTTACCTTGTAGATTTAGATCCTTTGTACAATAAAGTAATTGATGATAATGGGAAGATTAATGAAAGATTTTTAATTGGTATTAATACCCTTAGTAATGTTAAGAACAGGTATTTCAATAAAGGATATAAAGATGGATTTGTAGACAAAAAGTGGGGAGAGAAAAGTAGATTAATCTTAGGGAAATTAGTTTCTGATAGAGATTTTGAGAACAGAGCAATGTCTACTGAATATTCTAAAAGAGTGTTAAAGAATCTTAAAAACGGATTAAGAATATAAACTAAAAGTTAAGATATCCCATTCCAACAAAGATACTTAGTGTACTAAATATTAAAACATCCAAATGTATGTAATTTCGTGATACAATTCACCCTATGAATAGAATAATATATTTAGATAATGCTGCAACAACAAGGTTAAATCCAAAAGTATTGGATAGTATGTTGCCATATCTAAAAGAAAGCTATGGTAATCCATCAAGTATACACTTCCTTGGAAGAGAAAATAAAAAGGCTATAGATAAAGCAAGAGAACAGGTTGCTAAATCTTTAAATGCACAATTTAATGAGATCTTTTTTACAGGTGGAGGAAGTGAATCAGATAACTGGGCCATAAAGGGTGTTGCCTTTGCAAATGAAAGTAAAGGCAAACATATCATTACAACAAACATTGAACACCATGCAGTACTCCATACATGTAAATATTTAGAAAAATACGGTTTTGAGATTACATACTTACCTGTAAAAAGTAATGGGATAATAGATATAGAAGATCTTAAAAAAGCAATTAGAGAAGATACAATATTAATATCTGTAATGTTTGCTAACAATGAGATTGGTACAATACAACCGATAAAAGAAATTGGAGAAATAGCAAGAGAAAAAGGAATATATTTTCATACGGATGCTGTACAAGCAATAGGGCATATACCCATAGATGTAAAAGAATTAAATATAGATTTACTATCTCTTTCTGCACACAAATTTAATGGACCTAAGGGAGTGGGAGTATTGTATATAAAAAGTGGTGTAAATATACTAAGTATGATTCATGGAGGTGGACAAGAGCGTGGTAAAAGGGCTGGTACAGAAAATGTAGCAGGTATTGTAGGACTTGGTGAAGCTATTGAAATAGCTACTAAAGATATTGAGAAGAAAAGTAAATATTTAATTACTTTGAGAGATAGGACTATTAAGGAATTAATAAACAGAATACCAGATACAATATTAAATGGAGATCCTAAAAAGAGACTACCAGGAAATATAAATGTATGTTTTAAATATATAGAAGGAGAGTCGATACTACTGATGCTAGATATGAAGGGTCTAGCAGCCTCTAGTGGCTCTGCATGTACATCAGGATCATTAAAGCCCTCTCATGTACTTCTTGCAATTGGATTGCCACATGAGATAGCACATGGCTCTTTAAGATTAACTCTTTCAGAAGAAACTACTGACAAGGATATGGAATACCTTCTTGAGGTATTACCCCCTATTGTAGAGAATCTAAGAAAGATGTCCCCTTTAATTAAAAACAAGTAAATATATGGAAGAATATAGTAAAAAAGTAATGGATCACTTCTTTAATCCTAGAAATGTAGGAGTAATTGAAGATGCAGACGCTATTGGAGAAGTAGGTAATCCTGTATGTGGTGACATTATGAAGATGTATTTAAAGATAAAGGATAATGTAATAACGGAAATAAAATTTCAAACATTCGGATGTGGTGCAGCCGTTGCTACAAGTAGTATGGTAACTGAAATGGTAAAAGGAAAAACATTAGAACAAGCCCTAGAGATAACTAATAAAAATGTTGCAGAAGCTTTAGATGGTTTACCTCCAATAAAGATGCACTGCTCTAATTTAGCAGAATCCGCGATAAAGGCTGCAATTGACGATTACAGAAAGAAAAATGATCACAGGAAGTAAGAAAAAAGTACTCCTAGGAATGAGTGGGGGAGTAGACAGTTCGGTTGCAGCTTTCTTACTTCAAAAAGAGGGCTATGATGTAATAGGGGTTACTATGAAATTACATAAGGATAGTAATAATGATGAGGGTTGTTGTTCAATAAACGCTGTTGAAGATGCTAGAAGAGTAGCAAACAAACTAGGTATTCAATTTCATGTTTTTAATATGGAAGAGGAATTTAAAAAATATGTAATTGACTACTTTATTAAAGAATATGAAGCAGGAAGAACACCAAATCCATGTATTGCATGTAATCGATATGTCAAATTCGGAGCACTACTTGATAAAGCAAAAAGTCTAGGCATAGATTATGTTGCAACAGGGCATTATGCAATTATAGAGAAATCTAATGATAGGTATATTTTAAAAATGGCTAAAGATGATACAAAAGATCAAAGTTATGTACTATACAACCTTACACAAGAACAGCTCTCTAAAACTTTTTTCCCATTAGGGAAATATAAAAAGAAAAAAATAAGAGAAATTGCAAAAAAGATTGGATTACAGGTTGCATCTAAACCAGATAGCCAAGAGATATGCTTTGTAGAAGATAACGATCACTTTAACTTTATTAACCAAAATTCAACAAAACCAATTACGAAGGGAGAGATCGTTGATATTAAAGGTAATGTGCTTGGATATCATGAAGGTATTACTAAATATACGATAGGGCAAAGAAAAGGTCTTGGTATTTCACTTGGAAAACCAATGTTTGTAGTAGATATAGATGCAGAAAATAATAGAATTGTACTTGGAAGTAACGAAGATTTACTAATTAAGGAATTAGACGTAACAGATATTAATTGGATAAGTATTAATAAGCTAGAAAATAAAATTAAAGTAAAAGCAAAAATACGTTATAAAGCAAAAGAGGAAACAGCAACTGTTACTCCAATTGATAACAATAGGATTAAGGTAATATTTGATACTCCACAAAGAGCAGTAACACCTGGACAATCAATCGTATTCTATCAAAATGATAATGTAGTAGGGGGAGGAATTATCTCCTAATTCTTCTTATCACTTTTTCTTTTTTATGTTACTCTTAAGTAATTAAATTAAGTGTTTTTTGTAATGGATAAATACAAAAATTTAAGAGTATTTAATATTGTAATGGGGTTCTTCCATTTAATACAAAGTATTCTTGTCCTTATCCTTAGCAATGATTTCTCACTACCTTTAAACACTTCATATCTTAAGTTTGATCAAGCTACTCTTTCTCTACAACCATTTTTAGAAAATGTTGGAGAAATAAGAATAGGATATTTGGTAGCACTTTTCTTACTAATTTCCTCTATAGCACACTTTACAATATCTCTCCCTAAAATATATGAATGGTATATTAAAAATATAAAGAAGGGTATTAACTATGCTAGGTGGTACGAATACTCCATTAGTTCATCAATAATGATTGTTGTTATAGCCATGTTAGTTGGAGTATACGATTTAAGTACACTCCTTTTAATGTTCTTTATAAATATGATGATGATACTTTTTGGTTTAGTAATGGAAGTTCATAATCAGACCACTACAAAAACGAATTGGATTTCATATATATTTGGTTGTATTGCAGGTATTATTCCATGGATAGTTGTCGCTCTTTATCTATTCGGTTCTGGAGATGGAGAAAATAAAGCTCCTGATTTTGTATATTGGATATTCTTTAGTATCTTCCTATTCTTTAATTCCTTTGCTGTAAATATGGTTTTACAGTATGGAAAGTATGGTAAATGGAAGGATTATACATTTGGTGAAAAGGTCTATATTATACTCAGTTTAGTAGCTAAATCATTGTTAGCATGGCAAGTATTTGCTGGTACATTAAGGCCTGTTTAAAAACAAATTGTTAATACTGTTAATAACATATTCTTTGTTATATTATTACTAAATATTTATTATACAAACTACTATGACACCAAACGAAAATGAAGATTTTATAACACTTGATAACTACGATAAAATTGTAAAATATCAGAAAGAGTACAATACCCATTTTGAACCTACAAAACCTTTATTTCCAATAATTGATCCAACAATTCCATTACCAGAGCTATTTCCAAAATTGGAAATAATTGAAAATCTTGGTTACAACCCATATAGAATAGAGAATGGATATATGGAAATGGATGTACTTTTTCCGGGAGGAGTAGTCTCATATTACAAGGATGAAATGTATGCATACTGTATACCCTATAAAATTGAGATATATGGCGTTACTACAGAGGATGGTAAACAGGCACTTAATACAGAAAGATTTAACTCAATTATTTTTCTTACAAAATTAGAAGAGGACGAGCAATTGGAAGAGAATGATCTTTTCTACAAAATCCCTGATGGTCCTACTCTCAAAATAGAAGTGTCTGAAGGAGAAAAAGAGATTCCAAAAGAATGGTGGTATACAGATAAAAGAGGATAAACTATTTCTTACCACTCATCATCTTAACAACCTCTTCAAGAAGAGGAAAGAAATTTCTAACTACATGGTTGTCTTTATTATTCCCATTGCATCTTTGCATAAAGATTTGTGTCTCAAATAATAACTCTCCATTAATAAGGTTAATTTGATCTTCAAAGCCCTTTATCCTTCTATTGTAATCCAATACTGTGTAATTTAAGTTTGTATAGTCTATTAGATCAGCCAAGCCTAATCTTGTATACGATGCAGCACATGAGAACATTCTTGATTCAAAGTGTTTGAAATCTTTGAAATTAAATGTACTCATTAAAGGATTAATGCGATGTTGACTAAAGAATTTTATATCAGGATAGTAGAAAGTACTAATATTCACATCTAAAATATCTGCCTGAGTTAAAGTATCAATACTAGATTCAACAACAACTTTCTCTAAAGAACCCCTATCCGGAATTAATCCAGCAGCATATAAATGTTCAACTAATGGAACATTATTTTGGTCACCATAACCTATTACAAAACTTTTTCTGTTCTCAGTTTCAAGAGATTCTCTCAACTCATCAGCAATACTACTCGCTCTCTGATAGTAATTTTCGTTTTGTAATTGTTGTTCTTTTATTTCATCCATGTCTGTATTATATACCAATACACTATAAGTTGTTAATAACAAATTAATATTTTACAAAGATATATATACAGGATAAAGTAGAGTATAGAAATAATGGGTAAACTAAAAAAATTAGTAAAAAATTTAAAAGGGTTCAACAAAGTAGTATTGTTTTTAAGTCTTTCAGATGTTTTTTCATGGGGATCTTTCACTATCATTTCTACATTTGCAGGTATATATCTTGCAAATAAATTGGGGGAAGACATTCTTAAATTCCTAGGTATTGGTACTTCAATATATTTCTTTACTAGAGCCCTGTTTCAAATCCCAATGGGATTACTTACAGATAGGTATAAGAAGGATAAAGATGAAATATTAATTCTTTTTGTTGGAATAATACTAATGGGTATACCATTTCTTTTCTATCCATATATTACAAATCAATATCAATACTATGTTACTCAATTTGTCTTTGGTTTAGGTGTTTCACTTAATGTAACAAATTGGAGGAAACTTTTTGCAATAAATATTGATCCAGGTAAAGAAGGAATACAGTATGGGATTTATGAAACCATAATGAGTACATCTACAGCAATATTAAGTATAGTAGGGGGGTTCATAGCTAATTTAGGAGATTTATACTTTGATACTGTAATGTCTGTTGCAGGAGTAATCATTATGATGGGAAGCATATGGGTGTTACTAATATACAAATATGATGGAAGAAGAAGTAAAAAATAAATAAGAATATATAATTTGTTACTAATTCTACAATGAGTAAAAAACAATTGTTCCTATTTGCATTCCTAGCTGTTACTGCAATCTTTCTATACCTACTACTTAAGGACAATGATTTTGCTAAAGATAAGATAAATAACATAATAGAACCAAAGATAGAGGGAAGTTTTAAATTAGATGGCAAGTACATAGGAGAAAACACCTGGGAATATACTGTTACAGGACAATTACCAAACCCTTGTTACAGTGCTACTGTGGATTCTCTTGTTAAAGAAAGCTATCCAGAACAAGTTACTGTAAAAGTAACAGTGGTTGAACCGAAAGGAAGTGAAATATGTACTCAAGTTATACAGGATTTCCTTTATGAAGGTGAATTTACTGCTAGTGAGAAAGCCACTGTGGAATTAAAGGTAGAGTAGAGGTACAACATTAAACTTCCCCTAATATACAGTATATTTTTGCATTCCTTACTCTTTTTGTATAAAATTGCCAAACTATGGAAATAGAGAGTGAAAGTTTGTTACAACCAAAGAAATTCTTTTTAGAGAACAATATACACTCTGTACTGTTTGACATGGATAGCACACTTGTTGATACCAGTAAGTATTTTAAAGATGAAATGGTTGCTGCTTCACTTCTTGCAGTAAGGGCGATACCTATCAAAAAGAGTAAATATGGGCAGTTGCAGATCGCAAAAGAAATGTATTCCCATTCAGTAGAAATACATAGAACACTTGGATATCCATTACTAGTGGATGTTTCAACAAAATTAGGGATAGATAAGTATATAGAATTAAATAAAATTGAATTTAAAGAAAAGAAGTGGGTATACGAGATGATTTATGATTTCTTTAAAGATTTCTATAATGTTTCTCCAAATATATTTCCTGGAACTGTAGAAATACTTCATAGAATTAATGAAACAGGTACTCCAATCGGAATATACTCTCATGCTCAAAATGAATGGACACAGAAAAAGGTCGAAAATATTAAATCAAAATATTTTGAGAAGTATGAAACAGATATTGAACTTCCATACTTTACAACAAGTTTGGAAAACCAGAAAGATTCAGAAGGGTGGAAACAAGCATCACAGTATCTAAGTTTCAACTTAGAGAATACACTTGTTGTTGGTGATAACTTTAAAGCTGATATACTCCCAGCTATAAATGCGGGGTGTAAGAACTTAATACATATATCAAGTAAAAGTGGAGCATACGATTACAAAGATGTAGGTAATGTACATGAAGCTAAAAATATATCAGAGATATTTGATAACCTCTAAGCCATCCCTCTACCAGCCATTATTCCAGTTACTGCAGCTCCAGTAATTGATCCAGACAACCCAGCTGCATCTCCTGCTACAAACAACCCTTTAATAGAGGTCTCTAGATTTTTCTTTGTATCTATTTTTGACGATCTAAACTTTACCTCTGGTGCGTAAAGCAGAGTAGAACCTGAATTAATGCCAGGCATTACCTTATCTAATATCTCTAATCCTTCTAATATATTCAATACTATCCTGTGTGGTAATCCCATTGAGATATCCCCTGGTACAACATCTTTTAAAGATGGCTGTACAAATGATTTTTCAAGCCTAGACCATGTACTTCTTCTTCCATCTCTTAAATCATATACACTTTGTAATATTGGTTTTCCACCTCCAAGTAGTGATACTAATTCTGCGATAGATTTTGCATATGCTATGGAATTTTCTAATGGTTCCTTAAGATTAACTTCACAAAGGAATGCAAAATTTGAATTCCTACTATCATGATGAGAGTTTGAATGACCATTTACACATACATAGTTTTCATACTTTTCAATTGCTACTAATCCGTTAGGACAACTACAGAATGTTCTTACAATATCTTGATATGTCTTAGTTCTTATCCTATATACCGTTTCATACAAAGTTTCTGCCTGCCTCTTCATAATAGAAGATGGGAATTCTACTCTTACACCAACTTCTACCTTGTCATATATATATTTTATTCCATACTTATCCGCTAATTTTTGCAACCATCTTGCATTTATTCTACCTGGAGCAAGTAACACCTTTTCTGCATAGATCTCTTTACCCTCACTTGTTATTACTCCCTTAATCTTTTTTTCATCCAAAAGAATATCATCTATTTTTGTACTATCTATAATTTCTACACCCTTAGACAGTAGATACTCTTGGAAATTCTTCACAAACAACTTTAATTTATCTGTTCCAACATGTCTTGCTTTTCTTAATACCAATTCAATATCATTTACTTCTGCTTCTGCAATTAATTCTTTCAATTGTTCTGTCTCTTTTGGGAAGTACTCTGAATCAACTCCAAAGTCATTAAATATTGTATCTACATAATCAAGTATTTCTTGATATTCAAATTTCGTTATTAAATGAAAAGCTTTCTCGTGAGACAGATTTGCAGTTAATGTTAACTTACCATCAGAGTATGTACCTGCACCACCAACACCCATCATTACCTCAGAAGGTTTCCTATCTTCTATCCTTTTACCTAAATCAACAATTGCAATCTTAACTTCCTGTTTCTTTTTTAATATCTCATAACTAGCGAACAGACCTGCAGGACCAGCACCAACAATCAGATAGTCGTATTTTTTCATCGGTATCTTTGTTAGATTAACAAATAGAATATAGTGGAAATTGCATTTATATTCAAGTATTCTTAAACTAGAAAACTTTCTTAAATAATTCCGACTCTTTCAATGTACTCTTCCTTAAAGTATCCATACTTTTCATCAGGCATAAGTAGAACTTTGTCTATTCCAAGATCTCTTACAAACTCTGGTTGATGACTCACTATTAATATCGTCCCCTTATATTCCTTAAGAGCAGAAAGAAGTATCTTTTGAGAATCAAAATCTAAATATGTAGTTGGTTCATCTAAAAGTAATACATTGTGTCTACCTGCAAAAAGTTTTGCTAATGCTAATCTAGTCTTTTCTCCTCCAGATAAAGTTTTAATCTTCTGGCTAACCATATCTCCCGTTAGCAAAAATCTACCAAGAAAAGCTCTTCTATCTATTTCTCCCCAATCTAAACCATAAACATTTTCAAGGACTGTTTGCTCGTAGTCTAACCCTTCGTACTCTTGAGAGTAATACCCAAGATTAACACTGGCTCCCCAAGTATATTTCCCTTTATTCTGCTTTAATCTTCCTGCCAATATCTTAAGAAGAGTAGTCTTACCAACACCGTTTTTCCCAATTATCGCTATCTTTTCTTTCTTCTCAACTTCAAAAGAAACATTTCGAAGAATAGGGATACCCTTTATATATTCCTTTGATATATTCTCTACGGTAAGTACATTCCTACTACAATTAAATGGAGTAGGGATTTCAATTTTCATTTTCTTACTCTTTACTAATCCTTTAGCCATCTCTATTGCTTTTAATTTCTCTTTTTGTGCTAATTCTAATTTCCTAGCAGCTTTCATCTTTTCTTTTGTACTTCCTCTACTTGAAAGTGCTTTAGCATTTTCATATATTCTCTTAGCTTTCATTTGTTGAGCTTTAAGAGTTTTTACTAAAAGTTCATCTTTTAAAGACATCTGTTTGATAAAATCATCATAGTTACCTCTGTATACATCCACATTATGTCTAATATCATTTAGATACCATATCTTTGAAATACTTTTGTTCATAAGTCTTAAATCATGTGATACTACTAATACTGCACGAGGGTAAGTAGATAGGTAACCCATTAACCATTCTGTAGATGGAATATCTAAAAAGTTTGTAGGTTCATCAAGTATCAATAGGTTTGATTTCTCGGATAATATCCTTATCAATTCAACTTTAATTTTCTGTCCTCCAGAAAGTTCTCTAAGTATGGAATCACTACTTTTCTCTTTCATATTCATATTGTTAAGGAATTTGTTTATTTCCCATTCCTCAATATCGAGTCCTCTTTGTAAAATTAAATACTCCCCAATTGTGAGATTTTCTTGAATATCTAATTCCTTTGATATGTTTCCCTCCATCTCCTTATGTATTTCTTGAGAAAGGTAGGATAAAGTTCCATTGAAATATATATTTCCTAAATCACTTTCTTCTTTACCTGCTATTATTTTTAACAGAGTAGATTTACCAGCACCATTAACACCAACAAGACCAATCTTTTCATTTGGACCTACAAACAAACTTATATCTTTTAATATTTCTTTTCCACCCTTAGAGATGGATATAGAATCTATACTTAACATACGAAATGATTATATCACCACTCTTGATTTTGTACTCGATTGGGTATTAAATATATAAATAACTTTTTACATCTATATATAGATGAAAAAACTTTTCCTTATACCTTTGGTAATTGCCGTTTTAGCAATTCCTGTGGGAGTATTCGCTCAGGAAGAAGCTACTGAGGATGAAACTACTGAGATTAATTTAATTTCTGCACCAACAGAAGAGGAGGAGGATACCTTCGTAGTTACACCTCCTTCGGATATCTCATATACTTTCTCTCTAGTATTAGAAGAGATTAGAGAATTCTTTACACTTGATCCTGACAAGAAGATTGAGATGCGTTTAGAATATGCAGAAAAGAGACTTGTAGAAATGGAAGCTCTCTCTGCTGAGGGAAATACAGAACAGCTTGAAAAAGTACAAGCCAGATACGAAAGGCAGATAGCAAAAGCAATACAAATGGCTAATAAAGATGCTGATAAAGCAGAGGAGAGATTGGATAAAGTGGAAGAGATAAGGGCAAGACACCTTGAAGTATTAGATGGCGTACTTGGTAGAGTAGCTGATGAAGCAAAACCCTCTATTGAAAAGGTTATTGAGAAGACCACCGCAAGATATGAAACTGATAAAAGTGAAAGACAGGCTCTAAAGAAAGCAAATAAAGGTGGGAATAGCGATACTCAAGATACTACAGAAGAAATAGAAGAGTAGAAGAACAACTTTACCATATCTGTGCAAAATCATGTGATATAATTGCGGTATGGCAGAATGTCTTAACATACTTACAATCAATAATCCTAAAGAGGAAGCATTCCTTAGAAAAAAATCTATTGAGGTTTCAAAAGATGAAATAGGAAGTAAAGAGTTTCAATCATTTTTAGATGATCTACTTTTTACAGCTCAAAACATTGTAACAGAGGAAGGATACAAGTCTGCAGGGTTAGCTGCTGTACAGGTTGGAAAAAATTTAAGAGTGTTTTGTATACTAAAGAAAGATTCAAATGACTTTGAAATAATGATAAACCCTCAATTGGATATTTTAAAAAGTAGAGAAATAATACAATTAGAAGGATGTTTAAGTATTCCAAGAAGAGAAGGAAATGTAAGTAGGCATAATAAAGTAAGAGTAACATATCTGAACAGATATGGTAAAAAAATAAAGAAAAAATTCTCAGGTATAGAATCTAGAGAAATACAGCACGAATATGACCATATTGAAGGGATTTTGTTCATAGACAAAATAACAGACTAGAAACTTCTCCCTTTTCTGATACAATATCAACAGATTATATATTACCAACCAATTGTTAATATGAAGAAATTACTACTAACAATTCTTTTCCTTACACTATTTCCTCTTTACATATATGCAGAGGATACGACTGTTTCTGAATTGATTTCTACATCTGGAGAAGTAAAAGCTGAAGAAATACAAGCGTTAGACGAAAAAGAGCAACAAAGAGAATTAGAGATTGCAAACCAACTTGGATTTGTTCTACCTCCATATAGTGATAACCCCAGCTATGTTATTACTTTCACTGATCCATCACCGGAAAAGAATGGAGTAGAGATCGAAATAGATGGGAAAGCATTTACAAAAATCTCTTCACCATATACATTCCCAGCTCTAAATATTGGTCAACATGCATTGAAATTTAGGTTTAACGACAAGGATGGGGCTGTAAAAATTCTTGAATACAACTTTATAATATTACCAAGAAAACCAATAATTAATACCCCTAAACTTGAGGAGGGAAGTATTACAATAAGTGGAACAGCTCTTTCTAACTCAGAAGTGTTGTATTCTCTTACTGCAAATGCTTTCAATGATAAGGGGGTAGCTATTACAGATGATAATGGTGATTGGAGTGTAAAAATTACACCAGAGGGGGGGCTTTCTGAGGGAATATACTCCTTTATGGCCTGTACAAGAAAATATGGTTATGCAAGTGAGTTATCTGATTCAATTACATTCGAAGTAGGAGAAGATTTAAACAAGGTAATGCCTGAAGACAATTCTAATATATTTTTTTCATTCTCATCTCTTAACAAGGATAATATTGTAAATGCATTTACATCAAATAAAGATTTGGTAATACTTTTATTCTCTTTCTTAGCATTAGGTATGGTATTAGCAGTAATAATACAATCAACTATATATAACAAGAGAAAAGATAAAAATGATATTCAAGTTGAGAAAATTATTAGAGGTGAAAAGAAAGAAGGTAGTGAAAAGACTCTAAAAGAATTATTTGAATCTAAAATACCAGAGAAGAAGGATTTAAATACTCCAATTTCAGAACCAATCCCTGTAGATATTCCAGAACCAATATCAAAAAACGAAACTAATGAGAATATAATGACCAAGGAAGATTTTCTTCAAAAGTATAAATCTGTTGACCCTGACAATGAATCAGGGAAAGAGGTAAAACCAGAGAAAATCAAAAGAATTAAGGTTTCCTTAACCACTAAGGAAGAATAAAATATCTATAGAATATGGTAGAATTATCACTATAAGCCAGGATGGTGAAATTGGCAGACACGCTATGTTCAGAACGTAGTCCTCTTTGAGGGTGGGGGTTCAAATCCCCCTCTTGGCATTACTTACTCCAGTAAGCAACATCCTCAAATCTTTGGTATGGATAGTTAATATTACCAATATCACTTATCTGTATTCCTTCTTTGTATACATATGTATAGTTTGGATTAAACAGGAATATTACTGGGCTATCTTGTGTAAGATACTTCTGGAATAGTGCATAGCTACTTTTCCTAGTTTCAATCTTTGTACTTCTTCTAGCATCCTCTAAAAGTATATCTACACGTTCATAACTATATCCAGAAAGATTTAAATCAGGATAGCTACTCTTAAGTGAGTGCCAAAGGTTATATTGATCTGGATCAACTGTAGTTTCAACCTCATACATAAGTAATTCAAAATCTCTAGTAGCTACAATCTCCTGTGTTAATTGAGTGTACGATAGTGGTTCTAAGTTTAATACGACTCCTTCATCTTTCCAAATATCCTTTAGAGAATTTGCAATTCTATTATTCAAATTATTATCATAGTAGCTAAGTGTGAAACTTAGCACCTTCTTATCCTCTGTCTCATAATACCCACTATTTTCATTTCTAGTATATCCAGCATTTTTAAATATCTCTTGTGCTTTTACTGGGTCGTATCCATAAGTGACAACATTCTTTTCGCTATATGCCCAAGAACTTTTTGCTATTGGCCCATTACTAATACTTGCAGAAAGATTAGTTTGTTCTAATAGAAGTTCTTTGTTAGTAATATGGTTTAAAGCAATACGGAGATCTTTGTTTTCAAATTTTTCTTTTCTTGTATTAAAAAATATCATTCTAACCCTTGAATCTAAAGGGATCTCCTTAACCAAATATCCAGAATACTCATTAACAAATGACATACTGCCACTATCTGTTCCTCCCATAGCATCTAATACCCCATTTCTAAATGCAGATTCCAATGCATCGTAATCAGAGTAAAGTCTATAAATGAAAGTCTCTATCTTTGGATTTACCCAGTAATATTCAGATGCTTTTAAGTATACGACATTTGGTTCAGAACGATATACCTCATACGGTCCAGAACCCAATGGATATCTCGTAAAAGAATTAAATGCTATATCTGTAACCGGGATTCTCTCTAAAATATGCTTAGGTACTATGTAAACAGATACGGCCTCAAAGAAAGTCGCATTACTCTCTGGAAGAGTAAATCTTAGCTTATCTTCTGATATCTTATTTACTGTAACATCTCCTAGCGAAGCTCCAATAGTATCGTCCCCATATTCAGTATATAGTTCTTTGGCAATCTCAAATGTAAAAATAACATCATCAATTGTAAGAGGAACACCATCTTGCCATTTATGATCTAAATTTATTGTAAAATCATATGTTTTACCATCACCAGATACCACCCAATCTTTTGCAATTTTTTCCTTAGGTTGACCATCTTTAGATATTTCAATAAATTTTTCAAATACAAGGGCCTGTATATCACTATCAACAACATTTTGAGTAATATACAAAGGATTAAATGATGATATAGCACCTACATTACCTTCTACAAAAATTTGAGTTTTTTCACTTGTAACTAAGTCTGCAAATATATTACTTCTAAAAAAAGAGAATATACCCAAACCTAAAACAGTGAAAATAAATATAAAGCTTAATGGTGATGTTTTTTTGAAAAATTCTACAACGTTATTTGGATAATCCCAAAGCCAATCTCTAAAAGTTCTTTTGTTTTTACCATTTATTCCAACCTTTATAGCAGACTTAGAAGGCTTTATTAATTTGAAAGCCTCCTTCATTGAAATCTTCTTGTTTTCTATAACCTCATTCTCCGAATTGGACATTCTATTTTTATGAAGAGTACTTATATAACAATAAAATGTCCAATTCGGAGA